>Ga0070698_100000194_pt1 | contig 58157 bp, 47 predicted proteins | sample KBSK1502metaG_FD_65477 | JGI IMG/M metagenome (GOLD analysis project Ga0070698, IMG submission 65477) | Corn, switchgrass and miscanthus rhizosphere microbial communities from Kellogg Biological Station, Michigan, USA - KBS K1-50-2 metaG | ecosystem: Host-associated > Plants > Roots >...
AACCGGCTGCCACGGCAAGGTGCCGCTCCATTGCTTCGGGTCAGTCGGCTGACCGTCGTAGTGCGCATAAAGAACAATCGCATGGGTCGCGCCCGGAGTTTTCCATTCGCCGTAGACGGCGGGCGGCGTCTCTTTCGTCGCCGTCTCGAGCAACCGCGGATTAAGTCCGCGGCGTTGCATCATCTCAAGGATGAACTCGGCGTTGCGCCTGATGTTCTGACGGTCAGAAGCAAGGTTGGGAATCGCGAGTAAGCGGGTGAACTCTTCGAGGATTTGGCGTTCGTGGGCGCGGCGATAGTCGCGTACCGGGGATTGACCATCGGCAACAAGCGGAGCGATAGAGAAGGATACCAAAGCGAATGAAACAGCAAAAAGGCTCCGCTGACGCGTGCGCAAACAACGTGCAACTACTTTGCTCAGCAACCGACTCTTCATAGCTGGCGACCTCCGTAAGCGGTTCTTTCTAAGACAATGCTAGAAACGCCGCTTCACTATCTTCGTCAAAAACGGTAATCACGGCGAAGTTGTATCGTAGCAGCCTTTCCACGTCCGCCGTTGAGCAATTGCCGATGCGGACCCACACGAGCTTCGGAGGATGACCAAACATGAAGCTGCGCTGGTGCAGATCCGAGTCCTTCGACAGTCCGTTACAGAACCGCGAGCGGTAGCGACCGGATGCCATACTCAACGAGAGAAATCGAGACATAATGGTTCGAGATTCAGAAGGCTAAGTACAAGTCGAGCCTAGCATCCGGTCGCTACCGCTCGCGGTTCTGTAACGAGTTCTAACTTTGGTTAATGATGGAAATAGATCGGCGAGGAGCCGCACTAGTTCGGGCGACAAGTTCTCATCGAACAGGAGTCTCACGCGGCCGGTACCGTAATTAGCTTACGCTCGCGATCGGCGGCAAAAGCAATGCATGCCTTCAGATCCTCGTGGGTGAGATCGGGAAAATCATGAAGAATTTATTTCTCGGTCATATCTGATGCGAGATATTCGAGCACTTCGTAGACAGTAATACGCAGGCCTCGAACGCAGGGCTTACCACCGCGTTTATTTGGGTCAATCGTGATGTAATCTCGATAGTTCACAGCCTGAGGTTACGTCTGGTTGGTTGACCCGGTCAAGAGCCGGCCTTACTTATCCAACTCATACCGGTCACGTAAAACCCCCATGTGATGCCGCACATGCCCGGCCATGATAAAGGCCAACGCGCGCACTGACACTTGATTGTCATTGGCAGTGCCCATGCGCGTCCAGGCCTCTTCATCCAGAGTGCGGAACATCGCGATGTTCGACAGGCGCACGAGACGAAACTCGCTCAGCAAATCTTCCAGGTCGATGCGGTCATAGGGCGAGGTCACGATGTAATCGTTCTGCTCAAAGCCGGGCAAGTTCTGTTTTTCTCCCCGGGCGATGCAGAACGCGCGATAGCCGAACACGCGCTCGCCGTCGATTAGATGGCCGATGATTTCGCGAATGCTCCACTTGCCCTCGGCATAGCGATGCGTTTCGCGTGCCGGCGCTACCCGGCCCAGCAGAACGTCCAGCGCGTCAGTTTGGGACCGCAGCACCGGAAGAATGTCCTGCTCATTCACCTGTCCGATGTAGCTTTGATAGTAAGGAGCGTATTCAGATTCGAGTGGTGGTCCGGTCATCATGTTGTTGTCCTCGCGATTGAGAAGTTTGTTGATTTCTTTGCGTTCTTTCTCGGCGCCCTTGCGCGAAATCCTTTTTTGGCTCGACTTCGTTCGGGTCAGCAGCCCGGCCGTTAGGGAGAGCCCGGTCGGGCGACAGGTCCTCCCTGACTGTCGGGCTTCTGACACTGACCTTTCGCCAGCTTTAGAAGTTCGTCGTGCAACTTCTTATTGAACGCCACGTTCGGTGATGAGTTCAACTGCGCCGCCATCGCGTTCGCTTGATCCGGACTGAGGCATTTTGCCTGGCCGGACGGGGTCACTGTGGAGAGAGACTCCACAATCACCGTCAAAACAAGCCTGCTAATCATTGTCATAAGAACGTTGGCCCGAATCTTGAATGAAAAGGAAGCGCCCGCAATAGGAAAGCGAATCATATTGCGAGTTTATGACTCATGCAACGGAAGTAAATGGTTTGGCCCAAGTGGCGCGGGTGTTTCGCCCGTTAATCAGCGCAAGCTGCGCCGGCCACGGTGAAGCAAACCAAATAGTTTTCAATCGGCCTGAGCGATGCATAAGCTTCGCCGGTCATTAAGTTAAGGGATCCACGTCTAATGAAGCGATCGTCTCTTGCCCTGCTAACCAGTCTCTTTTTTGCCCCAGTGGCCGCCTATGCCCAGTCGGTCGCGCGCGTAAAGCAAATTGCAACGCCGCGAACCATGATCGAAACCGAAGTCCCTGATGAAATGACTTTGGCAGTGCGCTCGATGATGGCCCTACAGCGCCTGGAGAAAGACGTTTTTGTCTACCGCTCGCTGGGAGCTTTCGAAGCGAAAGGGAAACTGGCTCGCGTGTCCTACGAAGTTTTCAGAAAAGATTTGAATGAGGTTTCGGCTGAAGTAGAGCCGATGCTGGCGCGTCTACCGGAGGGCCGTTTGAAAACTGAACTCAGCAACGCCCTAGCCTCTTACCGCGACGGTGAGTTCTGGTGGCAGCAGATAGATCGGCCGCGAGTGGTGCACGTCTCAGCGCTGACCTCAACCCAGAGCAGTCGCACACCTTCCGACACGGCCTTTGCTGACACCGTTCCCTACACAGTAACGATTCATTGGCGCCAGGCAAATAGATACCTGAGACGCGCCGAGCAATTGATCCATGCAGCCAATCGAGCGCCGCTGAATGGAACGCCGACATCCCTGTCGGCGGTTCGCGCGCACCCTGCGCGCATTCAGCCGGCCCCACAGGCGCCGCTGAATTGAAAGAACATCTGACCAACTTTCAGAGTTGGTTGAAAGCCGAGTGGTGGTTTCTTCCCTACCTCTGTGAGGGCATTAACATGCTTGACTTATCAACTAATGATGCTTATCGACTGCTTTGTGTTCAGCGCCAAAGGCGCGGAATGTGATAGCCCGGCCCAACGGGCCGGGTGCGCCGGCCATCTGGTATCAAGCGCTGAAAGTGCGAAATGTGTGATCGCTCGAAGAAAACTTCGCCATGGCGAGTCGGGCGCCAAACGCATGCCGCGCGACTCCGCACCAAACTCTTCACATACGCTTCAAAATGACAACTTCCTCGGGAACGCTCACCAGCACGACACAACCCTTCTCTGATCGGACGGCATGCTTGCCGTTCGGCGACGTGTACAAATAATCGCCTGCGTACAGGTGATCTTTACCCAGCTTGAGGTCGCCTTCGATCACAAAAACTTCTTCACCGCCGGGATGATTGTGCGCCGGATACGTGGCCCCGGCTGCAAACTTCAGCAGAATCGTCGGCGCGCGCCGGGTCTCTTTATCAAACCGCAGCACCTTCACGAAGACGCCGGACACGCCCGGTTCAGCTAACGGCTGCCACTCGATCTGATCGCTGCGGACGAGTTGCGTGAAGCTTTCTGTTGGTTTGGACACTCCCATAAAAGGTGCTCCTCTAATAGCATTCGTAGGGATATTAGCTGATCGTTTTTGTCCAAGCGGAAAAAATACTACGGTCCTGTTGACGTCTTCTTGAGCTGCGTGATGTATTCGCCTTTGCGGGTTTCCACGACTGTAAAATCAACGTGGTCGCCGACGCTAATTTTGTCCAGGAGCGATCGACGTTTCACCCAGAATTCCATCTCCATCGCGGGCATTAACCCTTTGATCTCTTCGTGCTTGATTTCTACCCAGCCTTCTTTGCGATTAATGATCAGGATTGTGCCCGTGCCCGGATAAGGCTTATCAAATTCCGGTGATGGCATTGGGTTGTTCGGAATCGGTGTCGGTGACTCAGCCGAGTTGCGGCTGACCGCGACTTGCGGCGTCGGCGCTGCGGGCTTCTCGGCTCGAGGCGTTTGCCGGCAAGCAGAAGAAGACACCCCAGACAAGATCAGTAGCAAGAGCGCGACACACTGAAATGTCGGATCGGGTAGGCTCATCACGTCAAGACGTCTCCCGCAAACTGCGTTGGGTCATTAATATCACAAGACAGGCGCCAAGATAGGTGAGGCCGCCGATAAGGAGAGTAGCGCGCAGGCCAAGATAGATGGCGAGCAGAATGGCGCCGACGGACCCGAGGACGCTGGCGGCCGCATTCAATGACCAGGCCCATTTGACGTACAAGGGCGATTGCGTTTCCAGCCGGCGCAGTCCGGTTGGGAAAGGCATTCCCATGGCAAAACCTGCCGGCGCTACGATGAGCACGCTGAGAACAACCTTCGACCAGAACGGCCAAACAATCGCAGTCCTTAATAACCAAACCAGGTTGAAGGCCATCACGGCCACCAGCACGCTCACCGAAATCAACAACCCTATCAGCCGGCTGTCTGATCGCGCCAAAAAGCGTTTACTGAAGTAGCTGCCAATACCGCTGGTTATCAGCAGAGAAAAAACGATGATCGTCAGTGAGTAAGTAGGATGTCCGAGGAACAGAATGAATTTTTGAATCAAAGCGATCTCGATCAGAATGTAGCTCACGCCGATAAAGATAAAATACCAAAGAAATTTTCGGCTCGCCGGATCGGAAGGTAACTTGCGTCGCAGAATCAGAGGGGGAAGCGCCAGAATTACTACCATAGCAATCAGGCTGATCCCCATTACGCTAAAAAGCACGGGCACGGCCAGATTGATTTTCCGATCACCGTTAAGACCTGTCCCATCGTTTCTTAGATTCACATAATTCCAAAGGTCGCGTGGCTGGACCGTGAAAAAAAAGAAAGGCCCGTCATCAGTGACTGCGGAAATGTCATAAGGATAGGTCTTTTCAAATTTCGCCACGTCGTTACTTAAGATCAGGCTGGAGAAAGCGTTTGGAATGATCTCACCGGGCACGTACAGCGGCGCCAGTTTTTTCACCGCCAGGGAATCTTTAATCAGCGCAATGTCCGAGGCAGAAAAAGGCTTCCGGGAAACCAGGATCGTGTCGAGCATACCTTCGCGCAGGACGATAATGTGTCGTGGAAAATCCTTAACGTCCAATTGTCCGAGGGCCTCGCGGGCCAAAGACACCAGCCGAAGCGACTCTCTTGGTGGCTCAAACCCCCAACGCGTGAACACCATGATCCCGTCGTCGGTGAGGTGACTCAGGTAATCGTAAAACGCTTCGGTCGTGTACAGGTTGTTCTCTGACAAAGCAAAAGCTCCGGCCGCGGTCGAGGCCCACGTGTCCACCAAAGTGGCTTGGAGAATCTGATACTTTTCCGGTGTGCGACGAACATAGCTGCGGCCATCTTCTATTACCAGGTGAAACTCCGGACGCGAGTAAAGATGGTTGCTTAGATCAGGATACGACCTCTTCATTACGTCCTCCGCGATAATGGGATTGATTTCTACGCCGGTGATGTCTTTGCTTCCTGCTGCTATCGCGCGCGCAACATCGATTCCACCTCCCGGCCCAATGATTAATGTTTTTGCCCCGGGCCTGAGCAGGTAAGCAACACCCGCGCCTGAAAAGAGCAGATCGTGACGATCGTTCTCAGTTAGCTTGCTGTAATCGTAGAAGGGTATGCGAGTCCCGGCATCCCCATCGATGATGATCCAGGGCGATCCATCCTCCGCTTTGAGCAGGGCAATTCGCGAGAAGCTGTTCCACTTAACGAAGAGTTCATTTTGTAAGGATTTGCCCTTGGCGTAGTGGAAATCGATCACCGGGTGATGGTGGTTGTAAACGATCAGGATCATCAAGGCGGCCGAAAGGCAACCGCCGGCCAGGACTCTGCCGCGTTTCCCCGTTAATGAAAACCAAATCACGCTCGAGAGCCCGAACAACAAGCCGGAAGCGATGACTGTGTTGGGACCGCCCAGGTGATTGAGCAGGTAAACCAGAAGCAGACAGCCTGTCGCCGCTCCCAGCAAATCAAAACCGTAAACTTTATCGACTCGCTCCACAGTCTTCGCTAACGCTAAAGAAAGGATCGCGCCGGCGAAGAAAAAAGGCAGGGCGCTGGAGAGATAGACCTGAAACAGAGGCTTAAAACCCGTTCCACCTTTTTGCGAAAAGATGAATATTAACGAGCCGACTACCAGCAGGCTATTCAGCGCGGCGAAGCCTCCGAGGCTCGAGAAGGTATTCCATCCGCGTTGTTCCACGACATAAGAAAAAAGACCGCCAACCCCGAGACCAAACAGCGCAATAGAGATAGCCAGGAATGCGAAATGATAATAAAGAAAGACGGAATAGATCCGGGTGATCGAAAGTTCGAGTAAAAGCGTGGCCGCGGAAGTCAGGGCGACGGCAAGGTATATGCGAAGCCAGTAGAAACGATTGTTCGCCATCATACTATGATCGTTTTGAATGATTTGGATTTCATCCTGACGAGGGAGTATACGCAATCGCCCGAGATTTACCGGAGCGCGGACATCCTGTCCGCACAGCGCCGCAGGCGCTCGTGCCTCTTGAGCTAACGCCGCGAAGTGTTCGCGCTTCGCGCTCAGTGCGGGCAAGGATGCCCGCGCTCCATCACTTGTTAGCTCTTTCTCAAGAAGCGAGCCGGCTTCCTTTCTCAAGAAACCAGCCAGCTTCAGACGGCTTTGCCTCAAGAATCGATTTCGGTGGTTCATCCAGCCGGCGCGCGCGTGGTTTGTCTTTCGCGTTGTGACTAAGGAAAACGTCGTAGGAGAAATCGATCATTTTCAATCCTGCGAGGGTTTGAGGCGGTAACAATAGCACAACGGGATTGGCGTGAGAATATCGCGCCCTCCTTCAGTGTCGGGCTGACGCCCGCGTCGAAGACCGCCGGCGTCATCGTGCGCACTTGAATTTTTGTTGACTACGCGACGTGACTCGGATTATTGTTCGCTTCGCCTTAGACTTGACCAAGCATACCGGTGTGCTAAAGCATGTTCGGTGATTTAGCAAGCTATCGATCGAGTCTGTCTCAGGCCCCCATTAGTTTTCTAAACTTAGACATTCATTCCAAGGAGTCGGACCTTATGGCTACCAAACGTGCTACGAAGAAAGCTTCGAAGAAATCCGCCAAGAAGTCGGCGAAAAAAGCCGCCGCGGCTTTTCCGCCGCCAATCAACTTCGCATGCATTGAAGCAGCTATTAAGCAATACGAACGCTGCATCGCAAAAGGCGTGTCCCGCGCGCTCTGTATAAAGAGATTGCAAAGAAATCTCGCCAACTGCGTGCGCGGAGTTTTTCCGACAGACGAATAACCGCGCAGTGCAATCGGCCCCGGGTGCTCACATCTGATCGTTTCGGCCTCGCGGCTCTTGGTAAAGCCTGACGCGCAGTAAAGTTTGACGCGGCTTGCCGCTGGGCCGTCAAGGTGTGCCTGCCTGCTCACGGCGATGTTTCATGAACGGCTAACGCGTCCCACTCTCGGCAATATTCTTCAGCGGTTGCTTATTTCCCTTCACGTATTTGTCGTACCAGGCGAGATAGCGTTCATATCGATCGCGAATGTAGCTCGGGCGCGTGATGCCGTGGTTTTCGTTGGGATAGATGATCAGTTGGGTGTCGATGCCGAGGCTGCGCAGCGCCTGGTACATTTGTTGGCCGCCCTGGACCGGGACGTTGAAATCGCGCTCGCCGCCGAGGAATAGCGTCGGCGTCTTGATGCGATCGGCGTGCAGGAATGGGTAGGAGATCTTCTGGTAAGTCTCCCATGCTTTCGGGTTCCACGGCGGACCGATTTCGTAATCGTACTGAATGATGTACTGATCGGTGCCGTAGAAAGCTACGGTAAAGGCCGTGCCCGCGCCGCTGGTCGCTCCCTTGAAACGCGGATCGGTGGCAATCATGTAATCGGTAAGAATCCCGCCGTAACTCCAGCCGCCGACTCCCAATCGATCGGGATCGGCTACGCCCACTTGAATCACATGATCGACTCCGGCTTCGAGATCTTCCACTTCGTAATGACCCCAGTCCGCGAAAATCGATCGCGAATATTTCTGGCCACGACCGGAGCTGCCGCGATAATTGACGGCGAGCACTGCATAGCCGTTCGCCGCGAACACCTGCCGCTCGACGCTGAACGAATGCTGGTCCTGACCGTTCGGTCCGCCGTGAATGCGTAACAGCAAAGGAACCCTGGTCCCTTTCACGTAGCCGACAGGGTAAGTCAGCAGCCCGTGCACTTCAGTTCCGTCTTTGCTTTTGAAACCGACTTCTTCGGTCTGCGCTATCTCGAGCTCATTCATCAACGCGTCGTTTTGATGAGTCAGCTGGCGCAGAGCACTACCTTCCATCGCGTAAACTTCCGTGGGCTTGCCGTCGTTGCCCGAAAGCACAACCGTGTGTCCTCCGCCATTATTCAAACTGGATACGACAACGGGCGGATTCAGCAGACGCACAACCGCGTTACGCGAAACACTCGTCGGGTAAACCGAACGGTCGTCCGCGACCAAAACGATGACGGACTTGCCATCATTGCTGAAACGTAATCCGGAAACGCCCCGATCAAGATCCTCGACGGACTTAGCTCGCGTGGGCGCCGCGGTGCCATCGGTCAATACGAACATCAAGTGCTCCATGTTATAGGCGCCGTATTTTTTCTCGTCGCCTTCGGTAAAGACGAGCCATTTTCCATCCGGGCTCCATTCCGGGCGCGCGCGTGAAGCGCGAGTGTCAGCGTTCGTTAACTGATTTTCAGTGACGCCTGCCGCGGCGTCGGCTACAAACAACTGTGCCGATGGATCTCGATCAGGATCGTCGGAGTGGTTGCTCATGAAAGCGATGCGCGCGCCGTCAGGTGACCAGGACGGAGAAGACTCGTCCCATTTGCTCCTGGTCAGGCGATCCAGTTTCTTCGTCGCGATATCGAACAGGTAGATGTAGCTGTGACGGCCCGACAGAAGATAGCCCTGCCCGTCCTGCTTATAGCGATAACGATCGATCACGATCGGTTTCGGCGGTTTGGGTGGCGTGCCTGGCGCGGGACTGGCGGCGGCTTCTGCTTCCGGATCGGGATCGCCTATCACTAGGGCGAGCCGCCTTGAATCCGGCGACCATTCGTAACCCTGAAGGCGTCCCTTCAACTCAGTTAGTTGATAAGCTTCGCCTCCATTGCGGTCGAGCAGCCAAACCTGATTACCCTTTGCTTTGCCGGGCCGCGACGAAGTGAACGACAGATATTTTCCGTCGGGACTCCAACGCGGCGCGCCTTCGCTGTCCGTGCTGAAGGTGATCTGGCGATCGTTCTTCCCGTCATAGCCGACCATCCAAATGTGCGTGTTGCCTTTGTCCTCTTTGGTGTCGGTGTTGGCCACGACATACGCGACCCATTGGCCGTCAGGCGAGAGTTGCGGGTCACGCACATCGCGCAACCGCGCCAGGTCGTCGAGTTTGAATGGACGCTTCGCAGTTTGCGCCAACAGAACAGTTGCGAGCGCAAGCATAACAAGCAGAACGGGTGAAAGTCTTTTCCTGAGCATGGATGGAAATTCCTCCTGAATGCGCGAGAGTTTACTGCGATTTCCGCCGCGTGCATAGAGTCATCGAGCAGAATTGGATTGGGTCTATAGAAAGACCAGTGTTATCCGAATATCGTTGCGGGCCTGGATTAGCTGTTGCTAAGAACGCATCTGTTGATGCAAGCTCAGGCCGCCGAATGTGAAGTCAGTACCACCTGCGTGAGCGGGTGGGTCATGGAGTCGACTCGGCGAGAGTGAGTGTTCGATCCACCCGCTCACGCAGGTGGTACTGACTTCATTACGCGGGTCGAACAAGCCTTAGGGACTACCTTCTCTCGGGAAAAATTAGTTAACAGGTTAGAACAACGGTCAAGATGAAACTATCATTTAATGGCGCGACCACCCTGAAGGCCGATTTGGAGACGGACATTAAGGCGGCGGCGGCGGCGGGGTTCGACTATCTCGAAATATGGGCCGCCAAGCTGGGCGAGTTTTTCAAAACTCGTTCGACATCAGATCTGAAAACCTTATTCGCTCAAAGCGGCGTGAAACCTCTCAGTATCAATTCAATCGAACAGATTACCTTCAGAGAGACTGCCGCCCACGCTCAAATCAAAACTGAGTGCGAAGAGTTTTGTTCGATCGCCGAGGCGATTGGCTGTCCTTACGTGGTGGTGGTTCCGGGCAGGTTCCCGCCGGGTGGCCTGAGCAGCTATGAAGTGATTGAAGAGACCGTGAGTATGCTCAGAGAACTCGCGTCGATCGGTGAAAGGCATAACGTCGCACTGGCGTTTGAGTTTCTGGGCCAGGCCGATTGCAGCGTCCAGACATTGGAGCTCGCCGATGAAATCGTCCAGAAAGTGAATCGTCGCAATATCGGTCTGGTGATCGACAGCTTTCACTTTCATACCGGCGGCTCGACCATCAAGATGATTGACGCGCTCGATCCCAAACGCCTCTTCATTTTTCATATCAACGACGCAGAGGATTTGCCGCCCGATCGACTCACCGATGCTCATCGTCTCTTGCCGGGCCAGGGTATTTTGAAACTAAAAGAAATGATCGCAGCCTTCAAACGGATCGGTTATGACCAGGTGGCCAGCGTCGAAATCTTCCGGCCTGAGTACTGGGAGCGCGATCCGTTTGAATTGGCGCGCGCAGCGAAGGCCGCGATTGAAAGTGTTTTGCTTAAGTCATAGGCGGATCCAGTGGATCAGTTTTTCAGCTCCGCCGGAGCGAAATATTTTGCTTTCCCGATCGGGTCTCGCTTTGCACTCAGTACCGGGAGCGGTAGCGACCGGGTCGCATCCTACGAGACGAATCGAGATCGAAACATCGAGACGCGGTCGCTAGCGCTCCCGGTACTGACCTCACATCTTCTTCGCTACATCGCCGACGCGGATGGTTCCGGCCTGAATCACTCTCGCGTGTAGGCCGCGAAGATGAAGTCCTTTGCCGGTGGTCGAATTAACAAACTTCATTGCGTCCAAACCAAAGCGGGCGACAAACTTTTGGCAGCCAAGATGCGGCGGTTGAGTCACTTCCAGTTGCGCCGATCCCAGCGTCAGCCGGGTTCCCGCGGGCGTGTTTTCCTCGCTCAGATCCAGATCGAGGTAAAGCTGATCGCCAGCCAGTGGCCAACGATCTTTGTCCCGGGCCACCAGCGCAGCCACCCGCGAATTCATGATGGTTAGCTGCATCAAAGGATTTGGCGATCCGTCCGGCGTGCTCTTGCTGCGCCGCTTTATCCAACTATCTCCGGCCAGGCCTTCGTCGAGATGAAGTTCGGCTTCCTCGAGAATTTCGCGGTCGTTGACTCCGGGCCGGCGCACGATCAATTCCAGAACGCCTTCATCCTTCGGCGCCCGTCGAATCTCGTCCAGGCCGGCTTCCAGCTCTGACATGGTCAGATGCTTTCTGAGTATGTATTCAAGATTGGCGATGCTCATTATGTGAAATTATTTACCACAGAGGACACAGAGAAAACCAGCAACCTGGCTAAGTTGTTCTGAATTCTCTGCGGCCCCGGTGGTTAGTTACTTATCCTGGCCGGATTCGCGAAGAATGCCCGGCGGCCTTCACACCAACTTTCTTGGCGTCAGTGTAACTTGCAGCGTTCGATCTCCGCGCTGCACTGTTAATTTGTAAGCCACGGGACGCTCGAGCAACTCGAGCACTCTGGTGAGCGAAAGCTCGGCCGCGGTCTTTCCGTCGATTGCCGTAATCAGATCGTCCTTCTGCAAACCTGCTTCAGTGCCCGGCGAATTCTCGAGCACATCGGCGATGCGGAAGGTGCGGTAGTCTTTTCCCTCGGCGACTATCGAGAGTCCGCCAAACGCGCGATCGAAAGCTTCGTTGAATGATGTGTTGGGCTCAAGAATGATCCGCTGGTGACTGTAGTCAAGGAACAGTCTGAACTTGCCGGCTATCTGTTGGCCGATATTGCCGACCAGTGCTGAGCTGGCAAAAGCTCCGGCCTTGTCTTCCGAAAACAAAGTGATTGGCCGGCTGATCCTGAAGCGGCCGATCCGCAACTCAGACACGCGGCCGATGCGCGCGCTCACTTCTCCGCCGGCGCCGCCGACGCCAATCGCTTTAATAGTCGGCAAGTTTGCGCCGAGCAGATTGTTGCGGGTCACGAACGGTGTATAGAGAGCCAGGGCGCCTCCCGATCCAACGTCGAGCACGAATTTTCCCGAGAGGGGCGCGCCGCCAACCGGCGTTACCTCTGCGTCGATGATCGGATGGCCGGCGGAGTTCAAAGTGATCGGAATACTCTCTCCCGGTCCGGAGTAATTGAATTTGTCCTTGTCGTAAAGCTTGATGACGCGCGCCTGATAGTCGATCTCAAGCACGAACTGCCTGATGAAGTCGCTGCCGAGAATTCCATCAAAGTCCTGGCCGAAGCGCGAAGCCATTTTTCCGAGTGGCAAGGCCAGCGACAGCGGCTGAGAGAAACCCGCGAAGCCGGGAATTGTAAACGACGAGCCACGCACGAAAGCCCCGGTCGAGGTGCCCGCGCCCGCGCCGCCCATCCTGATTTGTCCGTCCATCTTTAAGCCGAGCTGTGTGGCGCGGTCCTGATTGATGATCGCGAACTGATCGCCGGTGTCGAGCACGAATGAAAGCGGAGCAGAGTTGTCGACCTTGACCGGCAAAACAATATGCCGGTTAGCCAGCTCGAACGGAATCGTAGCCACCGGCGTTTGGCTTGCGACCCTGGCGTTTGACTGAATTGCCCGAGAGGCTGCGGCCGGAAGCAGCAAACCAACGATGACCAGACTGAGTAGAGATCTTCGTCTCATGCGAGCTTCTCCTGGAACGGGCTGAATAGTCCGATTAATCGGTAAGGCTTTGGAGGTTTAACGCTGGAGATGAGTGTTTCGTTTCAAAGATATCGCTATCGCTCCCGGTACTGACCTCACGCCCCGGACGTCACTCTCCCGATCCCCCAAACTCATCCTGCAATTTCTTCGGGGCAATCAATCGCCAGGCCTCGTGTATGTGGAAAGCCAACTCTTCATCGCTAACGCGATCCAGCTCCACGCCCACCCAGCCGGCGCCGCCCACGTAAGGCGGGCGGTAGAACTTTTCCGGATCTCGTTCAATCAGCATCGCCTGGATCCCGATCGCCGCCGGCATGTAGACGGAAATGTGGCCGTCGTTGTGATGATTGTTTGAGAACATGACGAAGACTTTCTTGCCGGCAAAGAACGTGGGTTCTCCGTGCGAGATTTTTTCCAAAGTTCCTGGCAGTGCATGACAGATGCGCTGCACGCGACGCAAGTGTTTCGCGCCTTTGTCAGGCTTTCGCTTTTTGGCTGGTGGTTTCATTCGTGTGAATCAAGTTCACCAGGCGCCGGACGTGCCTTTAATTTTATTTTGCGCCTTTCGCTTCTCTTTGCACCTTTGCGAGAGACTGTTATAGCTCGACTTTGGTTCACGCAAAGGCGCAAAGCAAAACCGAAAGGCGCCCGGAAGAACTACGTTCAATCCCGGCCGCTCAACGCATAAGCCAGCATCCGATTATCCTGCGACACAAAAAGCAACTGCACCATTTCATCGCTGATGAAACGAGCATCCGGCGCGCTCATGCGGATCGAGCGCTCGTCGGCGCCGCTGTTGACGTTAACGCCCAACAGTCCATTGCCACGCCCGAGGTCGGTATAGAAGTACATCCAATCTCCGCGCAGCGCCGCGAGCCTTCGGGTGCGAAGCAGGAACCGGGAAAGCCGCTCGAGCTGGTGCGCTGGATCGAGTCTGTCCAGCAATCGATCCTCGACATCGCCCGACTTAACCTGAACCGAAGGTTGTGGAATCGCCACGCGCGGGCGCGAGCCCGATAGCTGGCGGGCTCGCCCCAGGATGCCGAAAGTCGAGATCCGCTCGCGTGCATATTCTCCGGCTTTATTGCGCGCATACTCGCTCGCTTTGTTTGAAGCCAAAGTGGTCAGGCTTGGCAGAGCTTCATGTAGAGTCAAACCGGTGCGCAATCCATTCAAGGTATTGAGCAGTTGAATGCCGCGGAAAGCAGAAGACGCCGCGCTGCCATAACGGAAATAGAGAGCGGCGGCGCGCGCAGTGACGGCGGCTATGGTGCGCAGCAGCCCACGGCCCGGAGGGTTGTGCCGCGAACGCCAGACATTGGCGCCGGTGCTTAAATTGAACGCAGCGATTTCATTTTTGCCGCCGACTACAGCTTCGCCGCGTTCATTCAGGAGCACGAAAGCGGCCCTTTCTACGCCATGCGAAATCTTCGTGCGGCGCTTTCCGGTCCGTGCGTCGATCGTGATCAGGTCGTCGCGGTCGGCAACCACCAGCGTTGCGGCATCGGCCATGACCACGTTGGTAATTCCTTTGTCGGCTCCCTTGTAACGCCACAGGACCTTTCCTTTTTCGAGCTCGATCGCGCTAACGCCGAAGGGACCGCGCTCGACCGTCTCGCCGTCTTCCAGCCGCGCGAATTGACCGCCGGTGCGCGCATACAAAACATCGCGAGTCAGAATCATCTCGGGCACTGAGCCGAGATCCTTTGCTTCCCAAACCTCTTCGCCGTTCAGGCGAGAGATCGCGCGCACTTTGCCGCGGCCGGAAGTGTAGACGTTGCGCTCGTCTGCGGCCGGGTCGCTTTCAGTCAGGGCCAGGCCCTCTTCGTTGACGCGAAACTTGTCTCGCTGTCGTTCCTTTCCCGTGTGCGCATCAAGCGAGGTCAACCCCTCGTAGAAAACGTAAAGACGACTGTCCAGAAAGACCGGCGGCCGATAATTGTCGAGCGTGTAGGGAACATCATCTTTGTCGCCCCAGCGCACCGGCATCATCTCGACTTCGCTTTCCAGTTCACGTTTCCAAAGCTCTTCGCCGTTAGTGATATCAAAGACGTGAATGACCGGCTTGCGCTTGAAACCCGCTTTAGCTTTTCCCTTCGCATCGCGCACCAGGACCATTGCCAGCAGGTTCGAGTTTTGATCCAAAGCCATCTGCATTACTGCTCCACGAACCTTATCGCTGCGCCAGAGCGGTTCTCCGGTCATGAGATCAATCGCTTCGACGCGCGTCTTGCTGCCGGATTCAAGCGTCAGCAAAACCAGGTCAGTGCCGGGAACCGGCGCCACATCAGTCTCGTCGAGCTTCACGTTTTTGCGCCGCCACAAAACGTCGCCGCTCTCAGCATCCAAGGCATAGAGAGATTTTTCTGTGCCGACTATCAACACGCCCAGCTCGGTTGATTGATAGAAACGCACCTTGCCGTCGAGTTTCGCGGACCAACGCTCCGCGGCCAGCGCGTTGGGAGCCATAAATAAGAGCAGGATTGGCAGAATGACGAAATAGTAGAGTGACGTTTTTCGAGCCGGCATGAATAAAACTTTCTGCTGATGATTACTGGTTTCGGCTTTGAAGCGAGCGTCTATCCGGGGCGAAGGAATTATATGAGGAAAAGGAAGTGGTGAACAGCGGACGCCGATGAAATCAATTTGAAAGCAGCGCGTTACAGAACCGCGAGCGGTAGCGAGCGGATGCTAAACTCGATTTGGTCTGAGGCGCCCCTATGGCCCGATCAGGAAAAAGACCAGCTTGACCGGATGACCCGGTCGCTACCGCTCCCGGTTCTGTATCGAGACCTCACCTCCAGATCCCCAAGACAAATCCGATCAGCGCGAAATAGATGGTGATGTATCCGCAATTGATCAGAATGTATCTAAACGAGCGCTGCTCGAACAACGATATGATCACGAACATCGTGTCCGCCCAGCCGACCCCGGCCAGCAGTCCGGCAATTACACCCCACTGCCAATTCGTCTTGCTGTCGCCGAGAAATGCCGCGAGGTTGTAGGAGATTATCCACGCGAGGAGAAGGGTTAGCGAGTAAGTCTTTAGCGGGTTGGCTTTGGCAACCTGCTCGTCGCTCAAACCGGTTTCTCTCTGCCACGCTTTGAAGCAGAGAACGGGCGAATACCAGACGGCGCCCACGGCGAGACTCAACAGGGCGCACACAAACACGGCCAGATGGTTGATGTAAAGGTCTCCCATAACAAACCAAATTTAGCCGTGGACGAAGCAGTTGTATTGGAAAAAATTTACCTAACCGACGGGGACATAGTTCAGGACGTCGTTCTTGGCACGCACATATTCTTCAGGAGTAAAGCCTGAAAAGTACTTGAAGTCGTTAATGAAATGGGCCTGATCATAGAAGCCGCAATCCTGCGAGATCTCAGTCCAGTTCACTTCCTTGCTTTGTTCGATTTCACCGATTGCTTTTTGGAAACGAATGATTTTTAGATAAGCCTTGGGAGCTATGCCCACCTGCCGCTTGAACATAGCGATAAAATGCTTCTGCGAGTAGCCGATGTTTTGATTCAGGCGCGCCAGGTTAACTTGATCGGGCTGGCGAATGATCTCAGCCAAAGCATATTCGACCGCGGCATTGGGCGCGAGCTTACTTTGGAACTTTCGCAGCAGGAAACTTTCCGTCGTTTCAAACTTCAGATGAATCTCTTTGGTTTCAGAGAGGCGCTCTCTGAGCAACGCAAATTCGTCTCTCCATAAGAGGTCCGCATCCACGACTCGATCCGCCATCTCGTTCATGGGCAGTGGGAAAAACGGGTAGGCCATGCCCTTCTTAAACGAAATTATGAACATCGCGGCATGTTTGCCCGAAGGGATCGAGATGAATTCCGTTCGTACGCCGGACGCCCAGACATGCCGGCAAGCCTGGATTTCAAGCAGCGTGTAATTGTCGTAGATGTGCTGCGGGCGGTCGTCGAAATCGATGATGATTTCAACATTGCCGTCGGGAAGAAAACGATCGATTGAATGCCCGGGATGATACCCTTCGTAATAAATGAAACAATCGATAAACCGATTCAGTGGAAACCTCGGAATGTGAGTCTTAAGAATCATCGGCTCGGTCGGTGACCTTGAGAGTTCCTGAATGAGTGACGATATTATCATCCCGGCGGCGATGAGGTCAGTACCGCTCGTGGTACTGACCTCACAAGCTTCAAACTGCACCAGTTCCCGCTCCTGTGTTAACTTTTGCACCTGAAGCATCATTCGGCTTTCGATGGAGGTGTTGAATGCAGCGCTTGCGTGATCTCGCGTCAGTCGTTTCGATAGTAATCCTTCTGCTCTGCGGCATCGTGTCCGGCCAGCGCGCGGAACGACGCGTAACCGGAGCCGTCGTATCCGGCCAGGGGCCAGGAAGACGCGTCGTCACGGGATCGCTGCCTGCTCCAGAGTTTTCCGATCCTGAACGGTCCCGGAAACTGGCAGCGGCGTTCCCCGAAATCGAAAAAGATCTTGCCAGGTGGTTTGACGAGCGACACGTTCCCGGCGCGGTGTTTGGGATCATCGTCGACGGTGAATTGGTTTGGGTGAAAACTGCCGGCGTCCGCGAAACTAGAAACCACGCTCCAGTTACTCCGGACACGACCTTTCGCATTGCTTCGATGACCAAGAGCTTTACCGCGCTTTCGATCCTCAAGTTGCGCGATGAAGGAAAACTTTCGCTCGACGATCCGGTGGCTCGTTATGTTCCGGCCCTGGCCAATCTGCCCTATCCAACTAAAGACTCGCCGGTGCTCACGATCCGTCATCTGCTGACGCATGCCGAAGGATTTCCCGAAGACAATCCCTGGGGCGATCGGCAATTGGCCCAAAGCGACGAAACCATTCGCACCTGGATGCGCGCCGGCATTCCCTTTTCGAACGCGCCCGGCACTGCTTATGAATATTCGAATTATGGTTTCGCAATCCTCGGTCAGGTGGTGACTCGCGTTTCGGGAAGACCATACCCCGAATATGTGCGCGACGAAATTCTCCGGCCGCTTGGCATGAATTCATCTACTTTCGAAATGTCTTTGGTGCCGGCCGATCGCATCGCGCTAGGCTATCGTTGGGAAGACAACGTCTGGAAAGACGAACCCATCCTCGCGCATGGATCGTTTGGATCGATGGGCGGGATGTGGACTACTGCTCGTGATTTGGCGCGTTACGTCGCCTTCCACATGTCGGCTTACCCGCCCCGCGACGAAGCCGAACGCGGGCCGGTGCGCCGAAGCAGCGTGCGCGAAATGCAGCAGGCCTGGCGGGCCCAGCCGGCGTTTGCGCTGCGCAATGCAGTCGACGCGCCGCTTCAGTTGGCGCTCGCCTCGTATGGTTATGGCCTGCGAATTTCGCAGGACTGCCGCTTCAATTTCGTCGTCAGTCACGGCGGCGGACTGCCGGGTTATGGATCGCTCATGCGTTGGCTGCCGGAATATGGCGTGGGCATGATCGCGATGGGTAACCTGACTTACACAGGATTCAACACCCTCTTTGACGGTGCATTCGCGGCGCTGGATCGCACCGGGGCTTTGCGGCCGCGGGTCGTGCAACCTTCGCCGGCGCTTGTGTCTGCGCAGAAAGATGTGTCGCAGTTGATCACGAACTGGGATGACGCGCTGGCAAAAAGAATCGCGGCGGATAATCTCTTCCTGGATACGACGGCGGAAGTTCGCGCGGCCCGCTGGCGGGCGCTAGCGGCCACGCACGGCGCCTGTCGAGACTCAGGCGCTATCGAACCTGAGAATGCACTGCGAGGTAGTTGGCGGATGGACTGCGAGCGTGGTTGGCTGAACGTTAATATCACGCTGGCGCCGACCAGCCCGCCGCGCGTGCAATTGATCAATGTGCAATCGACTCTGCCGCCTGACGCGGAGATGACGAAGGCGTTGGCCGCAGTTGCGCGGCTGCTAATCGAGAGAGACGTTAAACCTTTCGAGGAACTTACTGCGCCGGGCCTGGACAACGAAAAAGTGCGGAGGCAGACGGCGGCGATGCCTGCATGGGGAGCCTGCAAGTTGGGCGACACGGTTGGCGGAGACGGCAGCCGCACCAGCACGGTTCGCTTTACGTGCGAGCGGGGCGCGATCGCGGCGCGACTGTCACTCGATCCGGCGACACATCGTGTGACGAATCTCGATCTGGCGCCCACGCGCGATCAGCGTTGCGCGCCATAAGTCTTAGTGGCCCAGACCTCGGAAGGGTGAATCAGTAAAAAGGGCGCGTTCAACGAGCAGCGTCTTCCCGCGGGATGGCCCTCGGGCGCCAGGGCTATAAATATTTCGCCTCTACGAGGCGAGGAACACCGCGGTGAGTGACAACTTGATCAGAGCGTCCTTCAGTCTGCGATGATTCTCAGCTCCCCCGCATCAGAGACTGAAGTCTATGCCACAACCAGAGCATGCAAACTGAATCCAAAACTGCAATCTTCGCTGCGATTGCCGGCAACCTGGCGATAGCCGCCACAAAGCTGTTGGCCGCTTTTTTTACCGGCAGCTCAGCGATGCTTTCCGAGGGCATTCATTCCCTGGTCGACACCGGAAACGGTGGACTTCTCCTGTTCGGAATGCGACGGAGTCAAAGACCGCCCGACGCCAATCATCCGTTCGGTCACGGCAAAGAGATTTACTTTTGGTCTTTGGTAGTAGCGATTCTGATCTTTGCCCTGGGTGGCGGCATGTCAGTTTACGAAGGCATCACGCACCTTTCTCATCCGCAGGTGCATGACTCGATTTGGAATTACGTGGCCCTGGGGTTCGCGATCATTTTTGAAGGGATTTCGTTTTTCTTCGCGTTCAAGGCTTTTCGCAAAGAGATGGCCGGCGATGGAGTGCTCAAAACGATCCGGGCCAGCAAAGACCCGACGACATTCACGGTGCTCTTCGAAGACGCAGCGGCCATGCTGGGTTTGATCGTCGCGTTTTTCGGAATCTTTCTGGGCCATCAACTCAACAATCCTTATCTGGACGGCGTGGCCTCGATCGTGATCGGCGCGATCCTCGCCGTGGTGGCGGGTTTTCTGGCTTACGAAAGCAAGGGCTTGTTAATCGGCGAAGGCGTGGATCCGAACGTCCTTAAAAGCATTCGCTCGCTGGTGAGTGACGACCGGGCGGTGGCAGGAATTAAGAAGGCGCTCACCATGCATTTTGGCCCGAGCGAAGTGCTGCTGACTTTGGATGTTCGCTTCAAGAAGCATTTGAAGGCGGAAGAAATTGCCGCAGCAGTGACCCGACTGGAGAAGAATATCCGCGCTCAACACCCGGAAATCAAACACATCTTCATCGAAGCAAAGTCGCTGAAAGAGACGTAGGCCTTTGGAGTGCGGTGGCAAGCGTAGCGCGACACCGCTTTGGTTTGGAGTTCCGTCTTTAGGCCGTTCCATCAACTAGTTGATCAAGGTCGCCTGAAGGCGAAACTCCAAACCAAAGCGCCGTCGCCGCTCCGCTTTGCCGGCGCACTCCAAAAAGCTCTAGTCGCGCTCTGCTCTATTTCTCTTTCTTAAAAAAATCTTTCGCTGCGGCCTGCGTTTCTTCTTCGGTCTGTTCCTTTAACTGCTGGTTGACGCCCCACTCATGACCGTAGGGATCGAGAATCTTTCCGTAGCGGGCTCCCCAAAAGAGATCCTGCACCGGCATCAACACGCGCGCGCCCGCGGCCACAGCTCTTTGCACCAAGGCGTCGGCATCGTCGACCTCAATGGTGATCCGCACGCAGGTTCCGCCCAAAGCCTGTGGCGACTTGAGCGTGCCGCCTTCGCTCGCCTCAAACGCATCGCTTAAGAAAAACTTGTGACCATCCAAAACGATCTCGCCGTGCATAACCCGCTTCCCGTCGGCCGCCATCATTCGATGTCCTTCTTCAGCACCAAACACCGATTTATAAAAGTCGATGGCCGCGAGCCCGTCGGAAACAATCAAGTGGGGAATGAACTGATCTTCTCGATTCATGGTGTGCTCCTTATATGAGTAATCCGGAAGTTATTCGAGGCAGATTATCTTACACTTGAGCGTTCCGTTTCCAACGAAATTGTGTCATCTGTTTGAGTTCGTCCGCCAAACCTGCTTGCGGCATCCTTCGAAGAAATCACAGGAACTATTTCGAAGTCGACCAGATCCTGCCAATGACTCGCCCACTGTTGCAGTAGCTGCGCGTCGTCGCACTCCATCAACTGAAAACATCTGGCGAAGTCCGGCTCGACCCAACTATCAAAGTAGCCCAGGCCGTTGGGCATCATTCGCCCTTGCTCGTGATATCGCTCATATACCGGCGCGGGATCGCCGTTTCGGAAATGGTCAATCACCATGAAAAGCATTTTGCCTCCTCTACCATCACTCATATTTGGCGGCAATCTTTCTTACTGTCGTTGAATTTCGGAAAGTCGCGTGCTGGCCAAGAATCTTTTCGGTTAGCGCTGCGGAAAACTTTGAATCAGTCATCAGCTTCGCCCGGCACAACCAATAAACTTCGCGGCCGTGAACGTGAAGCTCATCAACCGCGCTCCGGAATAAGAGCAATTTCTTGACCGCCGGATCGACCGGACTTTCGGCGAGAAAGCCAACATAAAGGGAGTGCTGATTCAGCTCTGAATCGCTAAAAGGTTTGTAGTTCGCCACGGCCGCCAATTCTGAGATGCTTCTTACAAACGTCTTCACCTCATAGCCCAGCGATTGCCGCAAATGTTTTTCGATCTTTCGCTCCAGCGCCTGCGTATCTTTGGATTTCGAATCAAAAATGACGTTGCCGCTGGCGATAAAGGTCTCGACATTCGAAAGGCCTACGGCCTCAAACAGAGTGCGAAGGTAATCCATCTTGACCGTATGGCCGCCGACGTTTATGGCTCGCAGAAGGGCCACGTATTTTGGCATGTGACTTTGCGCCTTTCGTTTCTCGCTGCGCCTTTGCGTGAAATTAATATTGTCTCAACTTTGGTTCGCGCTAAGGCGCAAAGAGAATACAGAAGGCGCTAAGAAAAACGAAGCCAGCCACCACACAGTCCCGATGGCCGATCCCCCAAGCGGAATGCTGGCCCCATCGCCGCGGTCGTTATAGGATTGCAGCATGAACGATCAATCAACTGCTATTGCCGCGTTTCGCGGATTGCACGAATCAGGATGTTTTGTCCTGCCGAATCCGTGGGACGCAGGTTCGGCTGTGTATCTTCAGCATCTGGGTTTCAAGGCGCTGGCCACTTCGTCGGCAGGTTTCGCGTTTACTAAGGGACTGCCTGATTCGGTTTCGGCTGTTCCCCTTGATCTGATGCTCGCGCACTTTCGCGAAATCGTTGAGGCAACTCCTTTGCCTGTCAACGCAGATTTCCAAACCGGATATGCGAACGATCCCGACGGAGTAGCGAGAAACGTCGCCCTCTGTATCTCTACCGGAGTCGCGGGGCTATCGATTGAGGACGCGAGCGGCGACGATACGAAGCCGCTTTACGAATTTGATTTGGCAGTCGATCGCGTCAAGGCTGCGCGCGCGGCGATCGATCTTTCGGGTATTCCGGTGCTGCTCACGGCACGTTGTGAAGCGTACCTGGTTGGCGAACCTGATCCGCTCCGCGTGTCTCTCGATCGGCTCGCCGCCTTTGCAGAGGCCGGCGCCGATTGTCTCTACGCTCCCGGCGTCAGCAAGCCGGACGAGATCGCCGCGATCGTGAAGATGGTCGCTCCCAAGCCAGTCAACGTACTCTCATTCGCACCTAATCTCGCTCTTTCGTTAACCCGGCTCGCCGATCTTGGAGTGCGTCGTATCTCAGTCGGCTCGGGCTTGGCGCGAGTCGCCTGGGGCGCTTTCATGCGCGCGGCACAAACCATCGCCGAAACAGGATCGTTTGAAGGGCTGGCCGGCGCGGCTCCATTCGCGGAACTCAATGACTTGTTTTAAAAGCAAACCTGAGTAGAGCGATTTATTGGTATGGTGCTGCATGGCTCCGTAGGAGCCAAATGTCTATAGCCCAGCAACAATTCGTTTCTCGCGCTCCGTTAGGAGCGTAACGTACAAACATTTCGCTCCTACGGAGCGAGGATTTCGGGCCTGCTCCGGTGCCATAAACATTTCGCCTCTACGAGGCGAGGAGCCGCGCGCGCGCAGTGAATTGGCAACTTGATCAGAAGCTCCTTTAGTCTGTGATTTCTCCTGGTCGACTCGCATCACAGACTGTGAAGTCTATGCTACTTCCGCCAGGCCAATTGTGATCGTGCCGGGACCGCAGCCACAGTCCAACAGACTCATTCCGGGTTTGAGGTGCGGCAGGAAAAAAGCAGCGTGGCTTTGCGCGGTGCGCTCGGCCATGATGGCGGTCGCTGCCGGGCCATAACCGATCGTGTATTATTCGCGATCTTTGCTCATGCGGTTTTTCTTATTCCGGTATTAATGCCTGGGTTTCAGTTTCGCGCATGGCTTCTTCCAACTCCTTTTGCTTGATGCCTTCGCTGCCATGGTAGCGGATGAATTGCGGAAGCAGCGCGGAGATTATCACTGTGCCGACGGCACACAAGATCCCGCCCGATACAATCGCAGTTCTGATACTAAAAAGAGTGGCTACGATACCCGCTTCCGCGTCGCCGAGTTTCGGTCCAGAGGTATAGCTGATCATTTCTAATCCGGCCAGCCGCCCGCGCAGGTAGTGTGGAATCGTCTGACTCCACATGGTCATTCGAAAGACGGCGCTAATCATATCGAATGCGCCCGCCAGCGCGAGAAAGAACAGCGCGACATACAAATTGTGCGCGAAGCCGAAACAGATTATCGCCACGCCCCACAGCGCGGCCGCCGTTGCGACCACGAGACCATGACGATTAACTTTTTTTGCCCAGCCGGAAGTCAGCGTTGCGACGAGCGCGCCCACCGACGGCGCCGCATAAAAAAATCCCACGGTGCCCGCGCCGAACGTGGCAGCCAGAGCCGGAAACAGCGCGCTCGGCATGCCGAAGAACATTGCGTTCATGTCGATCAAGTATGTGCCCATAATCTCTTTGCGCCGCCAGGCATAGTGCAGGCCTTCGACGACGGACTTCAGGGTCGGGCGATTTTCAGTTTGACTCGCTCGCGGCATCGCCCGGATCAAAAATACCGCCGTCAGTGAAGCGAAGAATGTCACCAGGTCGATCGAATAGGCGACGGGCGCGCCGAATCTCGCCATGATGATTCCGGCCAGCGACGGCCCGACGATCGTCGTCACGTTCCAACGCAGAGAGTTCAACGCGCTGACTGAAGACATCAACTCGAGCGGAATGAGCTTTTGCAGCATCGCTTCAAACGACGGACGCTGCAAAGCAGCCATTGCGGCGTGCAAAGCGGCGCCCACAAACAACAGCCACACTTGCGGGCGAGCCAGCAGCGCGTTCCAAACCAGCATCGCCGTAACCACTGTGTGCCCGACTTCCGTCAGCCTGAGCATTTTTCGCTTGTCGATAAAATCTGCATACGCGCCGCCGACAAACGCCATCAACAGAATCAAAACAAATTCCGACGCGCTTAAAAAGCCAACCAGGAGCGTCGATCCGGTTAACTGGTAAACCTGCACCGGCAGCACGACAAAACCGATCGCCGAACCGAAGGTGGAAATCAACTGACCAAAGAAGAGGAGGCGATAGTCGCGAGAAATTCTTAAAGGCGTGATGTCGATGAGCATGGGCCGGAGTAGTAGCGAACCAGATTATCAGATACGAAGTGAATCGCAGAGGGTAAGGTCAGGTGGGTCAATGATTCAATCCGTGGATTTGTAAAGGTGCTTAATGGACTTCTCTCACGCTTCGCATCGTCTAATCATTTCTGTTCAGCCTCATCCTTGAGCAGTTTTGTCGTGTGGTCGGTAACACTGGCTGGCTGAGCCATTTCTGCCGTGTCTATCGGTTGACGCCAGTTTGTGACGGGGATGCTTTGTTGAGGAGGCAGAGCGGGACGACGTGCGGCAGTGAACGCGGCGGCGGTTCGATAATCTTCTTGCGGGGCAGCGTCGTCTTGCAAAAGGTACCCGTAGATTAAGCGCGCTAACCCGACCAGAAAAACCAGACCCACCGGAAAGAACAGCACTGCGGCATTGTGCTTCATCGCGGCCATCAAGGCCACGATGGGAATCAGCACGCCACTGATGATCATCAAAAGGGCTCCCCAACGAATACCCTTTTGACGTGGCGTAAGCCGGCGTTTTCCTTCTGCATCAAACCCCGCCAGGGCGCCGCCGTTGGCGACCAACTGCGAGACGATCGTCAGCGGAAAACCGCAGCGCGAACAAAAACGCATCTCGCCCGCAGCCTGTTCCTGACTACATTGAGGACAATACATTGAAGTCACCCGCCAGAGTTTACATTAGCTCTGAGCGGACTACGAAAAGCGGCATAGCAAGGTTCAAGTAAGGTTCAGGTTGCGAGTCAGCTACATGACTTTGCAACGTTAGCGCGTATCGGAGCTGCCCTCAAACTGACCTCCGCCCGCTCCTCCAGGGCTAACCCAAATATCTCATGGGCGTCTGGTACTATAAGTATTTCGCTCCTGACGGAGCTTTGACTCCTGATTTCCTGTATGAGTGCATCGACTGAAACAGCGGGTTTGGCGAAGCGACGATCGCATCATCGCTTAGCGCGCTACGGCCCGCTCATCATTTGGGCGACGCTAATCTTCATAGGCTCTGGGGATTTGTTGTCGGGTCCTCACACGTCGCTCATTCTGGTCCGGCCTCTTCATTGGCTCTTCCCTCATGCCAGCGACGCAACTCTGGCAACTCTTCATTTTGGATTGCGCAAAGCCGGCCACTTTATTGAGTACGCGATCCTCGCATGGCTGGCCGCGCGCGCCTTCCGGACTTCATCGAGAGAGACGCTTCGCAGTCGCTGGTTCTGGGCTTCTCTGTTGCTGGTCGTGGTTTACTCGCTGAGCGATGAGTTTCATCAGAGCTTTGTCCCGTCGCGGACTGCTTCGATTTATGACAGCCTGATTGATTCGCTGGGGGGATTGACGGCGCTGGCCTTACTGGCGGTTCGCAAGCGGCAGAGACAGAGACAGGATGCACACGATTAACAGGATTGGGCCGATCAGAATCGTCGATCCCGCCAGGCTTAGTCTTGTTAATCCTCTAAATCCTGTCCATTCACCGTCCAGGTTGAACACCGCCCGCGTTTTGACCGTATAATACCTGCGGCCCGAGACCGAATTTGCACCGGGCCCCAAAGGAGATCGAAACGAAATGGGAATTCTTGACCGGCTCAGCCCGAGCGCGCAATTCATTGAAGTCATTGAGTGGCTCGACGATTCGAGCAACACGATGCTTTATCGCTTTCCGGTTCGCGATCAGGAGATCAAGAACGGCGCGCAGTTGATCGTGCGCGAATCTCAGGCCGCAGTTTTTGTTCACGAGGGCCAGATTGGCGACGTCTTCGGCCCCGGACGTTACAGTGTCGAGGGTGGCAACACGCCGATTCTTTCCAAGCTCGGCGCCTGGAAACACGGATTCAACTCACCCATCAAGTCGGAAGTTTATTTCGTCAACACCAAACAATTTACCGATCTGAAGTGGGGCACTTCGAATCCCGTGATGATGCGCGATGCGGACTTCGGCATGGTCAGGCTGCGCGCGTTCGGCATCTATTCGATGCGCGTCGCCGATCCGCGCGAGCTGATCAAGCAAATTGCCGGCACCAACTCGCGCTTTGTCACCGAAGACATCGAAGGCCAGTTGCGCCGCACGATGGTGAGCGCGTTTTCTGACTCGCTGGCGGAATCAAAGATCGCCGCGCTCGATTTGGCGTCGAACTATGACGAGCTGGGCGGCTTTGCGCGGCAGAAGCTACAGGACGAATTCAAGACGCTCGGTTTAGAGCTGACCAAGTTCGTGGTCGAAAATATTTCCCTGCCGGAGGAAGTCGAAGCCGCAATGGACAAGCGCACTTCGATGGGCGTGATTGGCGACGTGAACCGCTATACGCAGTTCCAGGCCGCCGATGCGATGCGCGATGCCGCGCAGAATCCTTCGGGCGGAGCGGGACTGGGAGCGGGACTCGGCGCCGGCTTTGCCGTAGGCAACATTATGGCCGGTTCGATGAACCAGGCCATGCATCAACAAGGCGCAGCCCCTACAGAGGGCAGTGGCGCGACAACGTCTACCGCAAAGTGCGTGAAGTGCGGCGCGGCAATGCCCGCCGGGGCAAAGTTCTGTAGCGAATGCGGCGCTTCTCAGTCGCCGCCAAAATGTTCGAACTGCCAGCACGAACTCAAGCCGGGTGCAAAGTTCTGCGATGAGTGCGGGACGAAGGTTCCGTAATCGCGTTTTTACGATCTTGATGAGGATGAGAGGCCGGATGCTTGCAAGCGCATCCGGCCCTCTTTTCTTTTGGACTCGGTTGGGTTCCGAGGTTGCCCGTCAAGACCAATCGAGCATGTTATAATTGACCTATGTTTGAGGCTCCACCAAATAAGAAGATGTCGATCAGAATTATCCGCGATGGAGAGGAAGAGGCTGCGGAGAACGAGTGGAAAGACTCGTCTCCAGAGGAGCGAATTGAGGCAGTATGGACACTCACCCGATTATGCCTTGCCTGGAACAATCATCTGACTAATGAACCCCGACTTCAGCGAACTGTTACTCGCATTCAACGCTCATCACGTTGAGTACCAGCTGGTTGATGCGCATGCGTTGGCTGTTTATGGGCACGTGCGCCACTAAAGACATTGACGTTTGGGTGGAAGCGAGCAATCGCGGAGTCCGCCTAAAGCGCCGTCTTAGTAAAGAAAAAGCCGGACGCAATCGGGTCCGGCCTTTTGTTTCTGCTTTCGAAGACAGCCTGCGAAATCTCACCTGGGTTTGGGTTTGTATCGTTCGATCAGGAGATCCTGCCGGCTTGGCTCGATCGCCTCGCGACCGCGAATCAGCACGTGCTCTACCTGAGTTGAAAACTCAAACGGATCGCCGCTCCACACAACGACGTTTGCATCACGCCCAGCCTGTAGCGATCCGAGGTGATCGCTGAGACCGAATATTTCTGCGGGCGTTAAAGTTACGGCGCGCAAGGCGTCGTCGTGCGTCATGCCGTAGGCGACGGCGTTGCCCGCCTCGTACTTCAAATTGCGCGCGTTGAATCGCGTCACATCACTTCCCCCGGTTGCAACCAGGACTACCCGAACACCGGCCTTGCGCAGCAACCCGGCATTTTCCTGTCGCTGATTCAACGTCGCAAAGCTCGACGGAATGTTGCTCATTGCTCCGGTCAATACCGGCACCTGTGCCGCCGCCAAACGATCTGCCGACAACCAGGCCTCGGCGCCGCCCACGATGATCAGCTTGAGATTAAAATCCTTCGCGAGTGCCAGCGCTGCGTCGATCTCATCCATCCGGTTCGCCTCTAAGATCAACGGGAGCTTACCCTCAACAACCGGAATCAGCGCCTCCAGATCTGCGCGCGTCGCGCTGAGAGATCTCGAGTCTCCGTGATCATAATCGCCCCGGTGGTTTGCATAGAACCTGGCGTCGTCCAGAAGCACGCGCAGCTTGCCCAACAGTTCACCGCGAGCCCCAGTCCCGGCATCGTTGGGACTGTCGACTTGCGCAACCATCGCGACCGGCGCGCGCCGGATCATGTCGGACGCATGACCAGATACCAGATCGATGACCGCAGCCTGTCCGGAAATCAGTCCACCCTGCGGCGTTATGATCGCAGTCGTGACGCCTTCGTTGCGGGTCGGGCCGAATATTGCCGACGCTGGATTCAAACCTTCCCAAACGCGGAACCCGGCCGCGATGTTGTTCATTCCCCTGGCGGTGTCATCCTTGGTGTCCTTCACTTGATCGATCTCGATCACGCCAAGTTCGGTTAGCGAGTTGATCAAGCCGGGCGTCACGACTTTGCCGGTGGCGTCGATCCGGCGAGCATCAGCCGGTATGTTGACGCGTGCCCCGACGGCCACGATAACGCCGTCACGAATCAGGACCGTCCCGTTCGGAATCGGGGGGCTGCTGACCGGATAAACAGTTCCATTTGTGATCGCGATCGTTTGCGCGGCGACAGGTATCGACGCAGCCACGATCAGAATCGTGATTAGAATGCTTGCTCGCATCTCAATCCTTCTCCCGCACCGTGCCCAGTTCGAAATCGGTTCGCCATTGCTCGGTAGTGTCGGAGCGATCGAACAGCAGCGCTCCGTCAATCCAAACCTTTTCTGCTTTGGTGTAGACGCTGAACGGATTGCCTGACCACAGCACCACGTCGGCGTTCTTGCCGACCTCAATCGACCCGATCTTATCGTCGAGCGCCAGGGCCCAGGCCGGATTGATCGTCAACCAGCGAATCGCCTGATCCTCAGTCACATTAATGCCCGCGGCTCGCCCGGCATACATCGCCTTGGCAACTTCCTGATTCAGTCTTTGCGCTCCGTCGGCGCTGTCCGAATGAATCATCGCGCGCGCGCCCGACGCATCGGTGATGGCCAGGTTGGCTTTGATCGAGTCATTCGACTCCATCTTGAATCCGCCCCAATCGGCCCACTCGGCCGCGCCCGTGCCACTGGCTTTCAATAGCGCGCCTATCTTGTAGCCTTCAACCGCATGATGAAAGGCGCGCACCGTGTAACCAAACTCCTTCGCGATGTCCAGCATCTGCGCCATCTCGTCAGCGCGATAGCAATGGTTGTGAACCAGAATATTTCCGCGCAGAACTTCCGCTAAAGTTTCCAGGCCGAGGTCACGCGCCGGCGGATCGCCTTTGTGCGTAGCATTCCACGCGTCCCACTTGCGCCGGTAGCTTTCGGCCTGAATCCAGGCAGCGCGATAGCCGGCGACATTGCCCATGCGCGTCGATGGCCCGCGGCTCTGATAGACGCGCTTAGGATTCTCTCCGCAAGCCATTTTCAGGCCGTACTTCGCGCCGGGAAATTTCATGCCTTGCACAGTTTTTGACGGCACCAGTTTCAGCACCACGCTGCGCCCCCCGATCAGATTGGCCGAGCCGGGCAGGACTTGCATCGTAGTCAGACCGCCGGCCAGCGCGCGAGGCAGTTGTGGATCCTGCGGCCAAACGGAGTGCTCGGCCCAGACGTTGGCGGTAACCGGATTGGTCGCTTCGTTCCCGTCACTGTTCGCATCAACTCCCGGTGCTGGGTACACACCGATGTGTGAATGGACATCGATGATCCCAGGCGTGACGTACTTACCCGTGCCATCGATTACCAACGCGTCCGGGGGCGCATTTACTGACGCACCTACTGCGACGATTTTGCCGTCACGGAGCAAGACTGATCCATTCTTAATCGACGGGCCGGCGGCCGTCATAATCGTCGCGTTACGAATTAACGTTGGCCGGCTAGGGAAAGGACGATAGGTGCTCGGAAATGGATTCGCGTTCGGCAAAGACGTCCCGCCGGGTCCCGGTGGGGTTGCCGGAGTGCTTTCGGGAGTGGCCTTAGCAGGCTCTTTCGACTGTTGCTGTTTCGGTTGCCCTTTCGGCTGTTGCTCTTGCGGCAATTGCGCGGTCGCACAAGCAAGCACGAGAAAGACTGTGGCGACAAAACGAAGTGATGCGTGATTCATATTCGTTCTCTACCTTTTCCGCAAGTCGGACATTCTCTTATAAGTAGTGGTGCGGAGTCTATGTTTTTCTGGCAGCCGTTACAGAACCGGAGCGGTAGCGACCGGATGCGGTCACTCAACTATGTTACTTTCGAAGTCGGAACAAGAGTAGGGCGCAGAGTTGCTATCACCGCAAAGTTCGCTATCGCACATAGCCCGATGATATGCTTGGCCGGCTCATTTCGGTCCCGGCCCGCTGACGGCATGCTGAACAACTTCAAAAGTCCGCGCCGCGTAGTCATCACCGGAATGGGGTGTGTCACTCCGATCGGCGTTGGACGTCCGGCGTTCTGGTCCGGCCTGCAAAACGGCGACAGTGGTGTGCGCCGCATTGAGTCGTTCGACGTTTCCCAGTCGAAGGTAAAGATCGCCGCGCAAGTTCCAGACTTCGATTGGGAGGCTCAACTCGATCCCAAAGACCGAAAGCATGTGCCGCGGACTGTACCGATGGCATTGGCGGCTGCGCGCGAAGCTTTTCGCGATGCCGGAATTTTCCCCGACGAGATTTCCCGAGAAGAAAAACAAGAAATGGGCGTCATGCTCGGCACGGGTGGCGGTGGATTGCCTTTCGTTGAGTCGCATTACGCGATGTGGTATCAAGGCGCACCGCTTTCAAAGGCCAGTATTTACATTATTCCAGCGGCTACGCATGGCACACTATCCAGTGAGCTTTCGATGGCCTTTGGCCTGCATGGACTTTCGCACGTCATCTCGACCGGATGCACGAGCTCGACTGATGCGATCGCTTACTCGGCACAGCACATCGCGCTGGGACGTCAGGAAGTGATGCTCGCGGGTGGAGTCGATGCGCCGTTAGCGCCGGGAATACTGATCGGTTTCAACCTGATGACCGTGCTGACGACGGCATGGAACGATGAGCCGCAACGCGCGTCGCGCCCCTTTAGTCTTAATCGTTCGGGCATGGTGCTGGGCGAAGGGTCCTGGATCTATGTGCTGGAAGAGTTCGAGCGCGCCCAGAAGCGCGGCGCGAAAATCTATGCCGAGATCACCGGCTACGGTTCGACGTGCGACGCTTATCATCGCGTCCGTCTACAGGAAGGTGGAGACGAGCCGGCCCGCGCCATGACTCTCGCAATGAACGACGCTGGCGTCGAGCCGAGCGACATCGATTACGTGAATCTGCACGGTACCTCGACGATGCTCAACGATCGCATTGAAACGAATGCGCTGAAGCTGGCGCTCAACTGCAACGCTCATCGAATCCCCATGTCCGGAACCAAATCGCAGGTCGGTCATCCGCAGGGCGCCAGTGGCGCGGCCGGTTTGGGCGCGGCCCTGTGCGCGATGGATACGGGCATTATTCCCCCAACTATTAACCTCGATGAACCCGATCCTGCTTGCGATCTCGACTATGTTCCCAACACGGCGCGCGAAGGCGATGTGCGAGTCGCGCTGTGCAACTGCATCGGATTCGGATCAAAGAACAGCGCGCTGGTGATTCAGAAAGTGTAGGGGCAGGGCTTGTCCCGGCCCGGTTTTCAAAGAAGGGCAGGGACAAGCCCTGCCCCTACAATCATGTTTGAAAGATTTCGCCAGCGCAGCTACGAACTCGAGAACATCGACAAGGGCACCTACACGCCCGCAGAGTACGAAGGCTGCATCGTCGAACTGCAACGCGTAAACAGCTGGCTGGGCGATACGAAGGCTTTGCGCGGTTCGCTGCTAAAAGAAATTGGGCGGCTGGGGCTGCGCTCTTTTTCGGTGCTTGATGTCGGCGCCGGTTCCGGTGAATTACTTCGCGTTGCGGCCACGTGGGCCCGGGAGACAGGCCGCACCGCATCGCTGATCGGATTGGAATTGAACGAGCGGTCAGCGCAAGCGATCTTCGAAGAGTCCGCCGAGTTCCCCGAAATTTCTTCGGTGCAAGCGAGCGGGCTCGTGCTTCCTCTTCCGGACTCTGCGGTTGATTACGTGATCTCGTCGTTGACGCTGCATCATTTTGATGACGAAGCAGCGGTCAAGCTCTTGCGTGAAATGGGCCGGGTCGCACGGCGCGGAATTTTCGTGATCGATCTGCATCGCAACCCGATGGCTTATTTTTTTTACACGACTATTGGTCGTCTCTTTTTGCACAATCGCTTGATACGTGAAGACGGCGCGCTCTCAATTCTGAAGAGTTTCACGCCCGACGAATTGGAAGAACTCGGCCGGCATGCAGGTTTGCAGAATGTGGCAGTCGAGAAGCATTTTCCCTCGCGCCTGGTTTTGAGTGGAAGAAGTCTTAGTTCGGAGTCCCGCCTTTAGGCGGAGATTTCACTTTTGGCTGTGATTGAGTCTTCGGCTCCAGCGGAGCCAAAATGTTTATAGCTCCGGCGGCTGTTTTGTTTCCGCGCTCCGTAGGAGCGCAACTGAGAAAACGTTCCGCTCCTACGGAGCGGGGCTATGAAGAAACCGCGGCTATAAACATTTCGCCTCTACGAGGCGAGACGCAGGACTTATGAGTGAGTGGTTGATTAGAGCTGCCTTTAGATTCATTCCGCCTGAAGGCGGGACTCCGAACCTATGACCTGATGAGTAAGAACTTCTATTTCGACGTGATCATCGCCGGCGGCGGGCCGGCGGGCGCCAGCGCGGCGATCCATCTGGCCAACCGCGGCGCGCGCGTACTGCTGTTGGAACAGAAGAAATTTCCCCGCGCAAAACTTTGCGGTGAATTCATTTCGCCGGAATGCACGCCGCACTTTGAGCGGCTGGGCGTGGCTGAGCGAATGTTCGCGGCCGACCCCGTCCGATTAACCGAAACTGTTTTCTATTCGCGTCAAGGTAAGCGCGTCAGCGTGCCCAGCTCGTGGTTCGGCGCCGAGGGTGTCGCGCTCGGTTTAAGTCGCGCCGAAATGGATGAGCGTCTCTTGCGGCGCGCGAGCGAGGCCGGCGCGGTGGTCATGGAAAATGCGCAGGTTGTCGATCTCCTGCTTGAACAGGACCGAGTCAAAGGCGTCAAAGCCAAACACGCGGCCAAGCTCACCAACTACTACGCGCCGGTTACGATCGATGCCACCGGACGAGCGCGAGCCCTGGCTCGCCGCGTGGCAAAATCGCAGCACCAAACAACATCACATCGCGCACCGTTGGTTGCTTTCAAAGCTCATCTCGAAGGTGCCCGCGTCGCGCCGGGGGCCTGCGAGATTTATTTTTATCGCGGCGGGTACGGCGGACTGAGCAGTATTGAAAAGGGTTTGAGTAATCTTTGCTTCATCGCCTCTGCGCGCGCAGTGCGAGAATGTGGCGCTGATGCTGAACGAGTGATGCACGACATTGTTTGTCAAAACCGCCGCGCCGCATCGGCGCTCGTGGATGCTCGGGCATGCACGCCCTGGCTGGCGGTCTCACTTGAAGGATTTGGCCGGCATGCCGTCACGCCCGCGCGCGGACTGCTTTCAATCGGAGATGCCGCATCCTTCATCGATCCGTTCACGGGGAGCGGAATGCTGATGGCGTTGGAAAGTGGAGAACTGGCCGCCAATGTCATTGGCGAACAGATGTATGGAACCGCTACTCGTCGGGGTGACGCGCCGGTACACGCTGCTCCGAGCTTCTCTAGTGTTGCAGGAGGCCCACTCGCTACCGCGAGTGGTTCCGTAATGTCCGATCTCGAATCCAGATACCGTGCTGCTTATAAAGACAGGTTCGATTCACGCCTTCGCATCTGTTCCATGATCCGGCGTGCGGCATTTGTTCCCGGTCTGGCCCAATTTGCGATCAGGGTCTTTGGGGCCAGCGATCGACTTCGCCGTCGCGTGTCCTGGGCCACCCGGGGCGGCGAGCCGGAAACTTATTCACTCTCTGAACGTTTAGATAACGGTCGTTGAAAGCCGCCCCAAACGCCCCGAGAGAAAGTTGCCAAACGGTATAAGTCCTTGCCACGCGACGGTTTTTGCTGTAAAAAACGCGTTAAGATATGAAGCTGTACCAAATTTCTGTTTCAATCAGGTCTGACATAGCGCGATTATTCCGATGTGTATGCACCATACACGATCAAGCGGACGTTAATCAGTCTCTCATCAAATAGCCGGCGCACTCTTGCGGCGGTTAGGGATTCAGCGGCGTTAAGCCATTTTCCGAGTTTACTTCAGAAGGAGAACCGAAGATGTTTTTTTCCCTCAAGCAGTGTCTCAAGCAGTCGACGCGAGTTCTGTTGGTTTGCCTGGCAGTAGTCTCATGTTGCAGCCTGGCGATGTCTCAGGCGCAGTCAAATGCGGCTGACTTGCAGGGTACTGTCCGCGATCCGAAAGGCGCGGTAGTGCCCGGCGCAACAGTAACCGCGCGCAATACGGCAACCAACGCCACGCGCGACGCGACGACCAACGACGATGGCTTTTACAAAATCACGAATCTCACACCCGGGGAATACGAAGTAACGGTTAAGGCGGCGAATTACAAGACCTCGCAAATTCCCAGCCTGCACCTCACCGTTGGTCAGACGGCAGATCAAGACATCGCTTTGGAAGTGGGCGATCTGACGGCAACGGTAACTGTAACCGCGGCGTCGCCGAACGTCGTGGAAACCACCGCGACGAGTGTATCCTCGACCGTCGACCAGCAGCGGATCGCAAGTCTTCCGATCAACGAGCGCAACTATCTTTCATTTGCGCTGACGACTTCGACCGTGAGCCGCGACAATGGCAGGCCGATTGGACCAGCGCCGACTACCGGCTTGAACTTTGGCGGCCAGCGCGGTCGATCCAATTTGGTTCAGGTTGATGGCGCGGACAATACGGATAACTCAGTCAACGCTTCGCGCTCGACCGTGAGCCAGGAGGCCGTGCAAGAGTTCCAGGTGGTAACCAATTCATTCGCGCCCGAGTTTGGACGTTCTTCCGGCGGCGTTGTTAACGTCGTCACCAAGGGCGGAGGCAACGAGCTGCGCGGAAATATTTTCGGCTTTCTGAGACACAAGAGTTTCCAGGCCCGCAACCCATTCGCACCGGTCAACAAGCCGCCGTTCACGCGCGCTCAGTACGGTGCGACCCTCGGGGGTCCGCTGCGAAAGGATCGTTTGTTTTTCTTTGCTGCGTTTGAGCAGCGTCAGCGACACGAGTCGGGTTTCTTCACCAGCGACGTGACGTCGGGCTTAAGCAGCAGCGTCACCATCGGCGCGCCGTTCCTGCCGTTCACGCAGACGTTCAGGAACATCACTCCCGGTCAAAGTACATATGTGAACACACTGCTTACTACGGCAACCACGCTCATCAATACCGGAGTGCCGGCCAACATTGCACAGGGCCAGGCGCTGGCGAGCGCCGCAATCTCTTACGCGACACTTGCGTCAAGCGGCGCCAATACCGGTCTGACGGGCACGAACCCTCTCATCAGCCCAGGCGGCACCCTCGGGGTTCCCGCCGGTCAGGTAGTCGGCGCGCGCTTCGTGCTCTCAGGTGCTCCGGTCCCTGTCGGCACAACCAACGCCGCGGGTCAGCTCATCGCCTTTCGTCCGTTGAATTCACTACTGCGAATTTTTCCGGTGACTGACAAGACGACGTTCAATTCATTTCGCCTGGATCAAATCATCGACGAGAAGCAGAAGCATCATCTGACCTTCCGGTTCGGCTATAACCCCAGCACCATTACCGGTATTCAGGTTGAATCGCAGAACCAATCGCTCGGCCAGAATGATTTTTCGCGCACCGGCATTCAAAAGCTTAAGGACACGGCCGCTGTTGTCTCACTGACCTCGACGCTTTCGAGCAACATGGTAAACGAATTGCGATTCAATTTTGGCGAGCGACGCGCGACCTTCAAATCCCAAAACGGTGATGCCGTAGCCTTCAATATTTCCGGAACGGCCTTCATCGGGCGCGAACTGTTCTCGCCGGTGGTGCGCACGGAAACGCGTTACGAATGGACCGACAACCTGAATTTGGTCAAAGGCAATCACACTTTCAAATTCGGCGGCGATTACGCTTCCATCAACATACCGTCCGCGATTTTTGAGTTGAACTTTGCGGGCCTTTATAACTTCGGCGGTTTGAGCGCAACGTCCGTCGCGGCGTTCCCGACCCTCGGCGGCGTCGCGCCACCGGACTTCACTCCGGTGCAGCAGTACGGCCTCGGCCTGCCGACCAACTACATACAGGGCTTCGGTAATCCGGTTAGCAAGCTCAAGAACAAACCGATCGCCTGGTTTGCACAGGATTCATGGAAGATCCGCAACAACTTCACGCTTAATTATGGCGTTCGCTATGACTATGAGCTGACCCAACAGATCGCCCCCGTAGGTGTGCGCGATCCTTTCTCAGGCATCACACTGTCAGCGATCGATATCCTCGCTGCTCAGGATGCGATGGGCGTACAGCAGGGACTTCCACGTGATAAGAATAACTACGCGCCTCGTGTTGGTATCGCGTGGGACATCAAGGGCGATGCGAAGACTGTGATCCGAGCCGCGGCTGGAATTTTTTACGATCATCCGCTGCTGGCTGTAGCCTTCAACTCGGATATCGCGGACGCCGCTCAACAACAGCAAGGCATCCTGACACCGCAGGGTGGTCCGTCTCCAACCGCTTTGCTTAATGCCACGCAGGTCTTTCAGGGAACTGTCTGCACGGCGGCGGGCGGAAATCCGTTGTGTCCTCCGGGCGTCTTTACACCGGGCGCGGCTGGCACGGCCCAGTATCAATTTGGTCGCCAGCGTTTTAACGATCAGACGTTCCCGGGATTTGGACCAGTGCTGCCATTCACGCTGCATGTCTCGAAGAACTTTGAATACGCTTATGCGAACCAGGCTAATTTCACGGTCGAACGTCAGCTAACTAAAGACATGTCGATCTCGGCGGGTTACCTGTTTGTCGGCGCGCACCACTTGCCGCATCCGCTGGACATAAACGCACCGCGAACTGATTTACAGATCGAGAACTACCGGCGCTGCTTTAATGCTCTGCCTACCAGCACGACTGCCGCGCTAACGGTGAACCCGGCAGCTTGCAGCAACATCGTCGCGCAACCGATCCCCGGACTGATATCCGTCACGACCCGCGGCGGAGTCATCGCTCCGGCGGCGGCGAATTTCTTCCGCCCGAGCGCGCCGAATTACTTTCTGGTCCAGGCCTTGACTGCCGGCGCGGTTACGCCGGCCGTGCTGAATGGCGCCCTGGCAGCCAGCGGCACCCTGCGCACCCCGGGCACCGTGTCGCCGTTTGGTTCAATCAATGCGCAAGTATCAGACGGCAATTCGAATTACAACGCGTTGACCGTGGATCTGAAGAAACGCTTTACGAAGAATTTCCAATTCCTTGCTTCCTATACCTGGTCGCATTCGATCGACGATTCTTCCGACTTGCAGACGCTGCTGTTGCCACAGGACAACCGGAACTTCCGTGCTGAGCGCGCCAACTCGTTGTTCGATCAGCGGCAAAGGTTTGTCTTCAGCGCGGTTTTTGCTTCGCCGGCAAAGTGGCGTTCGGGTGATGGCCTGCACAAGTTTTTGGCTGACTTCACGCTGGCGCCGATCTTTGAAATGTCCACCGGTCGTCCCTTCAATATTCTGAGCAACCAGGACACCAACAACGATCAGTCTAATCAAACCGATCGTCCGTCAGTGCTTCCCAATGGCACACTCTGCGTCCCGGGCACGCCGGGTTGCACACCGCTGATTACCAACGGACAATTCTCAGTCGGTGATTTAGGACGAAACATGGGCATCACCCATCGCTTTCAATCACTCGATATGCGCCTGATGCGATCAGTCAGAATGGGTGAGCGTGTTCGTTTGGATATCATCGCCGAGGGCTTCAACTTATTTAACCGCTTCAACGAAGGCGCGGCTTCCGGGTTCATCGACGACGTCAACGGCTTCAAGCAGCGCGCCTCGAACGGCAGCTACTACAGCCGAGCGACTGCGTCCTACGACCCGAGACAGTTTCAGTTCGGTCTGAAATTGAACTTCTGAGGAGTTAAGGGTGGGCACTTAACTTACGCTGAAAACACTATCCAGCGGTCAGCGCTCCTTCGGTTTGCGCTGGCCGCTTTTCTTTCTCGCGGCGGCGGATACGGGCAAACCTGCCCTCGCACCGCCGCATCCGAAATACCGCAAATCGTTTCTCTCCCGGTGTCGTTTGAAAAAAGACCGGTAAATCTGAAAGAATCACACCACATGAGGAACCAAAAGCTTCGCCTGATAACGATGACCGCATGCGCTCTGTTCGCCATAGCGGTCAGCGTGGAGGGCCAGTCTCGACCACGTCGCGTTGCTCCGCCACCACCAGACACTCTGCTTGGCCCGGAGCCTAAATCACCACCCAGCAGCGACAAGAATGCTCCGCTCCTGGATATAAAACCGTCAAAGCCGGTCGGCAACGCACCGGTGTCGTCGGATACGACGCACGCTTTTCAACTCTTTCAGCAAAAGCAGTACGCCGCGGCCGCGCACGAAGCTAAACAGATCGCAGCCGCTGATCCAGGCAATTCCGAAGCCTGGAAACTGGCGGGCTTTTCTGAATTCTATTTGAAGCAATACACGGATGCCTCTGAAGATCTGCAAAAAGCGCTCGACCTCCAAAGACGAGCCAGCCAGGAAGATCCTCACACGGTCGACGCGCTCGCCGAAAGTTACGTGCTGGCCGAGAAATACGATCGCGCGCTGCCGTTGCTCATCGCGGCAATCGAACGACCCGGCGCCAAGCCCGATGCTTCGTTCCTTTACTATCGTGGTCTGGCTGAACTCAAAACCGGCAAGCCCGCGGATGCAGAAAAGTCGTTCAATGCAGCCATCAAAGCGAATCCGAAAGATGCTGCCTCACTGCTGTACTTGAGTCAGATCGCTTTGGGTCGGAATGATCTGGACACTGCCATCTCGACGCTTAACCGCGCGACGACTAACGATCCACGACTCGCTTCCGCATGGTTTCTTTTGACCTCGGCGTATCTTCGTCGCGCCGCTGCCGCTGCTGATGAAGTGAAGTCAAGCGCGGACTATCTCGGCGCTGTGCGGTCAGGCGAGGCGCTAACGCGTCTGCGAACAGATGAAGAAGCCATGAGCCTGTACGCCCGCGCGCTCATCGGCGCCAAACAATACGCGCGGGCGGCTGCGGCTCTGGAACGAACCGCAGCCAACGAAAGCGCGACCGGCATCACGCTTTATCTGTTTGGACTGGCGCATTCGCGCGCCAACAATTTTCCCAAGGCGATCGCTGCCTTAGAGCGGGCTTTAGCTAAAGCACCTGGCGATGTGAACGTCTATCGCGAACTCGGTTACGACTACGAAAAGACTAAACAATATCCCAAGGCATTCGCGCTTTATCAGAAGGCTCTGGAAGTCGCGCCCAACGATGCGGACTTCAAAGAGTCAGTCGAACGCCTCCGGCCCTTTGCAAAACCCTAACGTTGGATTAGCATCTTGGCCGTGAGACAAGAAACAATTCAACGCCGGGTCTTATCAGGCACAGCCATCTCGGTTGTCTTGTTTCTAGTCTGCGCCGGCTTCGCCACGAGGGTGCGGGCGGCATCGTGGAACGGAATAGAGCCATTCAAGACGCGCCGTGACGGTGTGATGAAAATAATGGGGCCGCCGGTAAGTGAGAGTGCGGACGGCATGCTGCGTTACAAGGTCAGTGGCGGCTCTGTCCAGATCAGTTTTGTGGACGAGAAGTTTGTGGCTAACAAGAAGCTCAGACCTGAGTTGGCAGGCACCGTGCTGGAAATAGTTTTGCAGCATGAACATTCTTCAGATACCGCCGAATCGATGAAGCTTTCGAAGAATCGGGATTTCATCCGCGACGACGTGCGGAATATCACGATCTACCGCAACATTAAGGACGGCGTGGTGTATACCTTTATCGACGGTACGCTGAAGACTACTCGACACACTTTTGCTGATACTCAATTGGGCCGCGCACGGCGTTGAGAGCGCCTTTCAGTCAACTATTTTTCAGCAGCGTTTGGCCAACTTGATTGCGCTCCCCAACGTCTATTGATTCGTCTTTTCAATGCATTTCGCGTTATGGAAAGGGAGGCTATCCGATGCTAAAAACATACAAGCTATTAACTGGAGCAGTTTTGCTCACGATGATTGCGGGCGCCGCGCTGGCGCAACGGCCGAGGGCCATGACTCAGGACAAGACTGATCCTGCCGCGAACGTGCCTCCACCCGCTCCGGCTCCGCCAACCGTAAAAGCGAAATATGAAGGTGGGGTCTTTGGGCATAACAAGAAGATTGAGGGAACGCTAAACTTTGACGACGTCAACCAGCGACTGATCTTCAAAGACGACAAGCAAAAGGAAGTTCTGTTTTTTCCCTACAACGCCCTTACCGGCGCGTATGCCGATACGCATTCGGTGCGACCGGCGGCCGCAACCGTTGCCAGTAACATTCCGTTCTACGGACTGCCCGCTAATTTCATCAAAACAAAGGTGCGATACCTGACTCTCCAGTACAGCGATCCCGATAGTAAGGTCGCTGGAGTCACCAGCTTTAGACTTGAGAACAAAGACATCCTCGACTCTGTTTTGAATGCCGTGGCGACCAAAGCTGGCATGAGCAAGCGCGGAGATCTGTTCATCAAGAAGAAGGAGTAAAACGTCCTTTCTTTCCCTCCCGAAAAACCCGATCCTCGCCCTTATCGCGTGGCCTCTCTGCCACTCTTAAGGTACAATCTCTCGCATCCATGAACGAAACTTGTGGGAAAGCCGAGCAACTGCTCAACTCGATTTTCGAGAGCGCCGGGTTTGACGTGCGCGCGACAGCATCCGAATCCGAACTCGGGTGTCTACTGGCGATTGAAGGCGCGGACAGCAGTTTGCTCCTTAACGAGGGCGGCGAATTACTTGACGCGCTCCAGCAGATTCTCAATCAAGCGCTCGGGCGCGAACTGCCGAAAGGCCAAAGGATTATTTGCGACGCGAATAATTTCCGGGCGGCGCGGGAAGCAGAATTGCGGGCAATGGCCGAACACGCTGCGCGCCAGGTGCGCTCAACATCTGCGTCATTTGTTTTTGGTCCCATGGAGCCAAGCGAACGCCGCGTTATCCATCTCTCGCTCTCGACTGAAGAGGATCTGATCACGGAATCCATCGGCGAGGGTAATGGGCGCCGGCTGAGAGTCAGTCTGAGAGAGGCTGCCGCCAAGTAATTTTTCTCCCTCCTCTGCACCGTCATAGCCTTTAAGACTGTGGACGCTTCGATTGATACTATTGTTGCCTTGTCCACTCCGCCCGGCCGCAGTGGTATCGGCGTTATCAGAGTCAGCGGTCCTGATGCGCTCAAGATTTTGAGCACCCTCATCGGGGCCGAATCCTACAATCCAACACCCAATCTCCTGAGCTTGAAGAGCCTTGTCGATCCGAATACCGGCGAGACCCTCGATCAGGCCCTCGTTTGTTTCTTCAAAGCGCCGCACTCGTTCACTGGTGAAGACGTGGTTGAATTTCATTGTCACGGATCTCCGGTGCTGCTGAGGACCATCATCGATCTAATCCTCAAACTCGGCTGTCGTCTGGCTGACCCCGGTGAATTTTCTCTCCGCGCCGTCACGAACGGGCGGTTGAACCTGACCGAAGCCGAAGCGATCCGCGATGTCATCGACGCCCAGACGGACACTGCTTTGCGTCAGGCCACACGCCAGATGAAAGGCGAGGTATCACACCGGCTAACTCCCGCTAAAGAACAACTGCTGGAAATAATTGTGCTGCTTGAGTCGTCACTCGAGTTCGTTGAGGACGATCTTCCCGCGGTGGCCTCACAAAAGATCATCGAGTCCCTCAAAACTTTGCAGATAAATCTCTCCCGTTTGCGCAGTACGTTCAGCACTGGGCGCCTGCTGAGGAATGGGATACGAGTCGCTTTGGTGGGCCGCCCGAATGTCGGTAAGTCCAGTCTATTCAATATGTTAGTGGGGCATGGGCGGGCCATCGTAACGAGCATACCGGGCACTACGCGAGACACTCTCGCTGAGTCTATCGGGGTCGATGGCTTTCCGGTTTTACTCATCGACACAGCGGGCATCCGCCGTTCCGTTGATGAGATCGAGTCGATGGGTGTCGAACGCGCACGACGGGAAGCTGCCGATGCCGATCTGCTGATCGTGGTTATCGACGGCTCCGAACAACTCCGCGATGAAGATCGATTCGTACTTGCGGAGGTCTCAGAGCTACGTTACATCGTTGCACTAAACAAGAGTGACCTTCCCAGTTTCTCGACAGTGACATTTGATCAGCAACGTTCGAGCGCGAACCGTTCTGCTGTCGTGACCGTCTCTGCGAAGAGTGAAGCGGGACTTGCCAGCTTGCGCACTGCTATACTAAAACCTTTCGCGAACGGGAATGCTCGCAACGAAGGCTTGCTCATTACGAACGCTCGTCATCATGATCTGTTGGTGCGGTCAATCGACGCAATCGCTTCGTCAGAGCAGCTCTTGAAAGAGCACGCGAGTGAAGAAATGGTTCTGGTTGGGCTTCACAATGCGCTTCGTTATCTGGGAGAAATAACTGGCGAGACGACCACCGAAGAAATTCTGGGAGAGATTTTCTCGACCTTCTGTATCGGCAAGTAGTCGCTAACGCTTCACCCAAGGATTTTGGTTTCGATTCTGAAAATGGTTTTCGACGAGTACTTTGATGTGATTGTGATCGGCGCCGGCCACGCCGGCTGCGAAGCCGCGTCCGCGGCTGCCCGGCTCGGCGCCCACACGGCTCTCCTGACACTAAACCTGGATCTCATCGGGCAGATGTCATGTAACCCGGCGATCGGTGGCATCGGTAAGGGTCATCTTGTGCGCGAGATTGATGCCCTGGGCGGCATCATGGGCCGGGTTATCGATCGCACGGGAATTCAGTTTCGACTGCTGAATCGATCACGTGGCCCGGCCGTGCGTGCGCCCCGCGCACAGGCCGACCGCGCTCTCTACCGCGTTGAGATGCGCCGGACCCTGGAGGGAACGCCAAACCTCAGCCTGAGGCAAGGACTGGTGACGGGCCTGTTGATAGAAGAGGGCCGCGTTCTCGGAGTTGAGTTGCAGGATGCTCGCAGAATGGGAGCAACGGCGGTAGTGGTCGCCACCGGAACTTTTCTGAATGGACAGATTCACACTGGCCGGCAGAGTTACTCAGGCGGTAGAACGGGGGAACCCGCTTCAATTGAGTTTGCGGAAGCGCTAAAGCGCTTAGGCCTGCGCGTTGGCCGTCTGAAGACGGGCACGCCACCGCGGCTTGATGGACGAACGATTGACTGGGAGGCGTTTGAGCCGCAGCCACCTGATGAGCGCCCGGTGCCCTTTTCGTTCTCAACTGATGAAATCGAGCAGCAGCAAATGAATTGCCATCTCGGTTATACGACCGAGTCGGTTCATCAAGCTATTCGAGCAAACCTGCATGAGTCGCCTCTCTACTCAGGAAAGATCACCAGTATCGGCCCACGCTATTGCCCATCCATCGAAGACAAGGTTGTTAAGTTTCCAGACAAGACGAGACATCAACTCTTCCTGGAACCCGAAGGCTATGCAACTAACGAAGTCTACCTGAACGGATTTTCTACTTCCCTGCCAGCCCAACTGCAACAGGAATTGGTGAATCTGATTCCGGGATTCGAACGGACCCAGATCATTCGCCCTGGATACGCCATCGAATATGACTTTGTGGATCCAAAGGAGCTGACACCTTTCCTGGAAACAGCCAAAATTAAGGGCCTTTTCCTGGCGGGTCAAATCAACGGCACCACGGGTTATGAAGAGGCTGGATGTCAGGGTTTGCTGGCCGGTATCAACGCCGCCTTAGGTTCCGCTGGCCGCCCCATGTTTCGTCTTAATCGGCGCGAGTCCTACATCGGAGTTCTCGTGGACGATCTGATTACGCACGGAGTAGACGAACCCTACAGAATGTTTACTTCGCGAGCTGAGTACCGGCTGGCTCTCCGACACGATAATGCCGACGAGCGTCTTGAGCCTTACGGAAGGGAGCTCGGTCTGGTTGGCGACGGCGAGTGGGAGCGTTTCAACCAGCGTAGAGTACGGCTGGCGCGAGCCCGTAGTTTACTCAAAGAAGCCAAGCTTCAACGCTCGGATGAACGACATGCAATCTGCTCCGAGTTAACCGGACAGGAACTGGGCGACTCCCTCACTTTGGCTGAATTGGCGCTAAGGCCGCGCATAGACGCGAGGATGGTGATGAGCCTAATGCCTGCCGGCGCCGACGGCGAATTCACAGTTGGAGACTTGGAAACTGCACTTGCTGACCACTTGTACGCTGGTTATCTGGATTCTCAAGATGCCGGGCTGCGCCGGCTTCATCAGCATGACACGCTTAACATTCCGAGCGGCTTTTCATTTCGAACGGTCGCCAGCCTGTCCCACGAGATTGTTGAGCGACTCGAGCGAGCTCGCCCTGAAAGCTTTGGACAGGCGCGTTGTATTCCGGGAATGACGCCTGCGGCCTTGTCCAACCTCTTAGTTCACCTAACTACTGCTCAGCAAACCCGCCGCGCCTAACCAATTCTAAGACTTTACTAGGGAGAGGTTTCACGTGAAACATCTCCCGCACAGCTCATTCCGGTGGTATTAAGCTCCGTTACTATGCTACTGTGCTCTTCTTCTGAAGCGGTTTGGCCTAAACTCTGAATGCCAAAAATATTAGCCATCGCAAATCAGAAAGGCGGTGTTGGGAAGACAACCACTGCCATAAACCTAGCTGCCTCCCTAGCCAAACTAAATCAAAGAGTTCTCCTCATCGACATCGATCCCCAGGCGAATGCCACATCCGGTGTAGGAATACAGCGAAGCGTCCCTCACCGGACGACGTACCATGTCCTTGTCCTCAAAGAGCCAATGGAAAACGCTATTCTACCGACTGAATTCTCGTTGGAAATAGTGCCGTCGGATCGGAACCTTGCCGGTGCCGAAGTCGAAATGGTGGTGATTCCCGATCGAGAGTTACTGCTCCGCAACGCGATCGAACCCGTCCGCGAACGTTATGACTTTATTATTCTGGACTGCCCTCCAGCGCTAAACCTCCTGACTCTCAACGGGCTCGCTGCGGCCGATTCGCTGCTTGTGCCAATTCAGTGCGAATATTACGCGCTCGAAGGGGTCTCTGAACTTTTCAACACTCTCGCTCGAATCCGAAGGCTTCTAAACCCGCAACTGAAGATTGAGGGATTGCTCCTGACTATGTACGACGCAAGCACGAAACTGTCGGGCGCTGTCGCCGCAGACCTCAGGAGTTTTTATAGCAGCCTTGTGTTCCAAACCACTATTCCGAGGAACGTCCGCTTGGCGGAGGCTCCGAGTTACGGAAAGCCCGTAATCTATTATGACCCGCGATCGAGGGGAGCTGAAGCTTACTCTCAACTTGCTGAGGAGGTTCTTGCCAATGAACAAAAGACCCTTGGGCCGCGGACTGAGCGCCCTGATCTCGACAGACTCGCCGCTAGCGGACAGTGACGAGATCCGCGATATTGAGATTGACCTGATCCGGCCGGGTCATCAACAGCCCCGCACAACGTTCGACCAGTCGAAGCTCGAAGAGCTTGCTCAGTCGATTCGTACAAGCGGAATCATCCAACCGCTACTTGTCAGACCCCGTGGCGGCCTGTTCGAGCTCGTAGCCGGCGAACGCCGGTGGCGTGCAGCTCAACTGGCAGGCCTCCCTCGCATTCCGGCAATCATCCGCGAAATCCCCGATGACAAGCTGCTTGAGCTTGCTCTGATAGAGAACATCCAACGGCAGGAATTAAATCCGATTGAGGAAGCCAACGCCTACAAGCGACTTATCGACTCGCTTAATCTTACTCAAGACGAAGTTGCTCAGCGCGTCGGCCGTGATCGCACTTTCGTTACAAACTATCTTCGCATTCTGAAGCTTCCATCAGAAATCCAACTGCTCCTCGAGAGTGAGAAACTCTCCTTCGGGCATGCCCGAGCTCTCCTGGGCCTTGGGGATGTGATTCTCCAGCGCCGCTACGCCCAGAAGATCGTCAAGCACAACTGGTCCGTGCGCGAGACGGAACGCCGAATTAAACATGCGCCGAAGGACGCGGCAACACCTTCAAAGCAACTTCCCAAACAGTCGGATCCGAACGTCCGCGCAGCTGAGGCCAGGCTTCGGCGGCACTTGGGAACGCAAGTACAGATCCTCCCGGCGAGGGGTGGCTCGGCTGGCAAGATTGAGATTGAATACTACAGCGCACTCGATTTAGACCGCATCTATACCATCATTCTCTCCGACCGCGAATCTGACGGCTCGAATGCTGCAACCGCCTCATCCGGCTTGTAGTCTACGTAGTTCTACTAACTACAATTGGATGCCCCACAGCAAGACCGTTGAAACACAAAGGCCGCGAGGGCGACGGAGTCTTTGCCGCCTGCTCAAACTTTCTGACCTGTTTTTCTTGCCTCGATTGCGAGGGGTATGTTAGCGTCTCGTTTTCCACAGGGGTTGGAGGGTGTCCAGAGCAACCTAGCCCTGCTTTACATTATAGTCTGCGTTATTCTCTTCAATGCTTGTTAATTCTGAGAACTTAGCACCAGAATCGTTTTTCGCCGCGCTTGAGCGTCGGCTGAGTAAGCAGGCCTTTGAAACCTGGTTTCGACCACTTCGAGTTACGCGGTCGCAGGCGGATGGCGTGCTTCGGATAGCCGTTCCGAATGCGGCCGTTCGGGACTGGATACTATCTCAGTATTCCAGTGCATTGAGTGAATCTCTTAGTGAGTTGAAGCTAGAAGGTTGTCGGATAGAGTGGGCCACTCCGCAACCAGCCGGGGAGCACCGCCGCACCGGGCCAAGTCCTACCGCAGAATTCAGCGGGCCTGGCGATCGGAACCCCAGGACACTAAACGGCGCCGAGGTGATGGCGCCGCCCCAACTTTCTGATATTCCCTCGGCCCCGCTTAATGAAAAATACACCTTCGGCAGTTTCGTTGTGGCCTCGTGCAACCGATTTGCACATGCCGCAGCCCTCGCCGTTGCGGAAGCACCAGGGAAGACATACAACCCTCTCTACCTGTATGGCGGGGTCGGCTTAGGGAAGACTCATCTAATTCAGGCCGCAGGTCACGCTATTAAGAAGGCAAATCCCAAGCTGCAAGTTTCATATCTCTCGCTCGAGCGTTTTATGAATGAACTAATCAACGCGATAAGGTATGGATACGATAAGACCCAGGTCTTCCGCGAGAGGTACAGATCGATTGACGTGCTTCTAATCGATGATGTCCAGTTCATCGCCGGCAAAGAAAGAACCCAGGAAGAGTTCTTTCATACTTTCAACGCTCTGTACGATGGACAGAAACAGATCGTGTTAACTTCTGACTGCCCACCGAGAGAGATACCGGAAATTGAAGAGCGACTCCATTCACGCTTCGAATGGGGATTGATTGCCGATATCGAACCTCCTGATCTGGAAACCAAGGTGGCGATACTGAGGCGTAAAGCCGAGATTCAAAGAGTTGAGTTACCTGACGATGTAGCACTTTTCCTGGCCGGTAACAGCAAACACAACATTAGAGAATTGGAAGGCTCTCTTGTTCGAGTATTGGCGATGGCTTCTCTTCGAGGCTTGCCACTGACCAAGGGCTTAGCACAGGAAGCGATGCGCAATGTCTCGCGCAGCAGCGATGAGAATCTCGTATCGATTCCTCGAATTCAGAAGGCAGTTGCGGACTATTACAAGCTAAACGTCGACAATCTTAGAAGTCGTTCGAACACGGGAAATGTTATGGTCCCCAGGCAGGTTGCTATGTACCTCTGCAAGCGATTGACCAAGAAGAGCTACCCTGAAATCGCCCGGCAATTCGGTGGAAAGCATCACACGACTGTGATTCACTCGGTTGAGAAGATTAATAAAATGGTTGACACTGATCGAGAAATGGATACTTTGGTTAAGCGAATCATCAGCACCATCGGAGCATAAGTATTAAGAGAATTCTTCGGTTTGAATTCTGATTATCCACAGTCTGCTTGTGAACTTTCTTTCATTGACTGTGAAGAAAAAGTCATCAGCGCGGACCGTTCGTTTCAACTCGGATCCTCTGACGAGTTTCCACCGGTTGGTTTGTTGTTTTCCTTTTGAATCGAATGAATCCACAGTTCCACATGACATACTACTATTACTAAGTATCTTAAGATAAGGTTTTCTCTTTCAGAATTAAGCAGTAGAGAGTTTAGGGAAACTTTTTTCGAAGTGTGATATAAGAAACAGCAAATCTCAGGAGCAGCTAAATGCAATTCGTCATGGCGCGCGGAGCGCTACAAAAAGAACTGGCTTTTGTGCAGGGAGTAGTTGAACGAAAGAATACTATTCCCGTCTTAGCTAATATTCTCATCGAGTCAGCGGGCGAAGATGCGATTCGAATTAGTGGAACAGATTTGGATGTTACGATTCGCTGCGACGCTGATGCGCAGGAAATAAAATCCCAGGGAGCTATTTGCGTTCAGGCTCGTAAACTTTTTGACATCGCGCGTTTGCTACCGGACGCACCGGTGAGTTTTCGGAAAGAAGAAAACGAATGGGTGACAGTCGAGTGTGATCGTTCAAAGTTTCGTCTGCCAGGCATCGCGAAAGATACTTTTCCTGAATTGCCAGGCTTTAAGTCGACGCCGCTGAGAGTGCCCGCGTCACTATTGAAGCTATTAATCGACCGCACTATTTTCGCGATCACCCAGGAAGAGGGACGTTACACACTTTCAGGCGCAAAGTTTGAACTAGATAAGCAGGGCGCCAAGATGGTCACCACCGATGGTCATCGGCTGGCTTTTGTGGCTACGAAAGAGGTTAGTAAGGACGCGCAGGACGCGGGCCTCGATGTCTTGATTCCCCGCAAGACTTTGGCAGAGTTAACAAAGCTGACTGCTGATTTTGACGGAGACATCAATCTGGGAGCAGACGAGAACCACGTGTACTTTCAGGTAGGCTCAAGGCTTTTGATTTCCAGGATGCTGTCGGGACAGTTTCCGAATTACGAAATGGTCATGCCGAAGAATAACGATCGCTCGGCTGTCTTCGATACGGTTAGTCTAAACCAGGCAATTCGCCGCGTAGCTTTGATGGCCGACGATCGTTCGCACGCAATTCGTTTTCATCTCAGCAAAGAGCAATTGCTGATTAGTTCCCAGAACGCGGAAGAAGGCGAAGCGCGGGAAACCCTCGGCACGGATTTCGCCGGCGAAGAAACTGAGATCGGTTTCAATGCGCAATATCTACAGGATTTTCTTAATGTAGTCGGCTCAGAAAAAGTTGCGTTCGAGTTCAAGGACGGTAATTCACAGGCCCAGTTGCGACCGGTCGGCGATGACAAAAATGACTACCGATACATCATCATGCCGATGAGACTGTAAAACGCAGCAGGCAAATGGAGTATCCAGATGGTTAAGACGAGCGCCCAAAAGTTTAGGGCGCTCGTTATGTTGTGAGCGACGGGTTTTGTCTAAGGTTGCCCGGAGCACTCTCTAATTAACTCCGACGATGCCGCCATCCAGAAGTTTCTTAATCATGCGCAGGCTGTCGGCCTCGCGAAAGGGACAGACGGAAAGGATCGACTCAATGTCGGACTCGCCGTTAATGCGCGACAGGACAAAACCTTCCTGAGGACCGAGCCTTTCGTGCTCGAGCTGATCCGGCGAAATCAGAATCCGGGCAACTGCGCGCGGGGATAAACCGCTCTCGTATATCTGCGCGATGAATTTCTTTTCGGCGTCTTCGCGCAGGCGCTGCGCTTCGGGATTCTTCGCTTCCTGCTCGAGCGCGCTATGGATGATCGCCAGAGCGTTCTCAGCATTGTTCTCTTTGATCTCGGCCCGGGCCATCTTCAGCAGTTCGGGCACTGTCTTGGGCAGATTGAGCGCGGACAAGTCAGTTGACACTTCTACCGGTTCCGGGGCTTCGCCGGCAACCTTGATGACGCCTTGATCAACCAGATCGAACAGCAGAGCGCATGCGTGAAACAGCGAGGTGTGCATGTTGTAGCAAATCTCGGCCGCGGTCATGCGCTTTTCGACATGAAAGAGTATCTGGCGAATTTCCGGACTGGCGCCATTGAGGGTTTGCGTCCAGCCGGGCACCAATTCAAAGAATGTTCGTTCGGAAGGGATGACCTTGCGATAACGCGCCCATTCGTCTACGCGGTAGATGCCATCCATGACGACTGAGGTAACTTCGACCCGGATCCGGATCATTTCTTTGGGCGGGGGTTCGTCATCAAAGAATTCGAAGTGCGCTTCTTCCCAGATAAAAAGATCGTAGATGATTTCCAGTGTGCGCGTGCGCAGGACTTCGACGACGTCATCCTGGCTGACAAAGCCGCGCGACGAAAGAATCAATCCCAGCTTGCCGCCGGCCTGGCGCTGAATCTCCATGGCGGTTTGAAGTTGGGCTTCTCCGATCTTGCCGTAATGCAAGAGCACCTGGCCCAGGTACTCCTTCGGATCGTTCGAACTGGAACCAACAATCAAGCCTTCTTCAAGATAGATGTGCTTGACGATGTCGCCGAGGCCGAGCTTGAGCGTGCCAGTCTTGCGGCCTGACGCCAGAAACTGGAGCAGGTCAGAGACACTCATTGTGTTCAGAGTTCCGCGAATCCCCATCGGGTGAATCCTAGCAGTTCTTCTAACGGGAGGTTACTTACTAGCGTGGAGCCCAGGGCAAGTGAACTGAAACCAGGGCAATCAAGACCTAAAACAGATTACAGTTTTCCGCGGGAAAGATTCAAGGGTTATCTGTTAGGGTGGTGCCGATTTCGTCGCGGGCGGGACATTTTCACAAAGGCTTGAGCGCGCTGCGTGCGAGTTTGCGTTTCAGGCCGGTATAGCCCTGATCTCCGGAAATCAGTTGGCCCAGGACTTTGCGTATGCCGCGATGGCCCCGAGCAAACTCGATCATTCGTTCGGTGAAAGGCGCGCCCCAGAAGTTTCCATAGAACTTTCGCCGCATCTGAGAAGCGCGCTGCAATTCCCCGCCAAAATCCTGTCGCCAGCGATCTTCATAATCCAGAGGCGAGCCCGCCAGATAAGTATCGGCGAACAACTCCGCTGAGCGCAGGGCGTAATAGATGCCTTCGCCAGTGACCGGATCTGCGAAACCCGCGGCGTCGCCGAGCAGCGCCCATTGCTCGCCGCACGCGTGGCGGTGGTCCCAGGTGCGCGGCTCGAGTCCGGGAATGCGCGCGGCGTAACGCTCGGCGGTTTGCTTGAGTTCATTACGAATCTCGTCGTCAGCTTTGTTTGCTTTCCAGATCCGCATCGTTGGTTCGTGGCCGTGCGGTTTCCGGAGCGCAGGCTTCCTTGCCTGCGGTACGCCGGCATCCCTGCCGGCTACTAGCTCGCTACTGCGAACGGTTCTGTACCCCGCGTAATAACTCACCATGAAATCCCATAGCAATTTATCGAGGGCCTCGTGATCGAAAGCATCCTGAGTCGTCGCGATGCCGAACGAAATATGATCGGGGCGCGGAAATGCCCACGCGTAACCGACCCACTTTGGCAGAAAAGCTATGACGGTCGCAGCTTGCTCGTCCTTCGGCAAGGGCGCGCGATAACCGAAAGCGACTTCCATCTCCGCGGGCGGCAAAGGGCCGGCGAGCTTTTTCGCGATCGCACTGTTGGCTCCGTCACCTCCCACCAGCCACGTCGTCGAAAACTCCCTGCCGCTTTGCGTCTGAACGATCCAGCCTTGATCACTTCTCTTGAAGCCGCGTCCGGCGACCTTCTCTGCAAAGACATGGGCGCCCGCTGAGCGCGCGCGTTCGCGCAGAAAAGTATCGAACGCGATGCGCGAGTAGACCGCGAAAGGTTCTTCGAGTTTCAAATGCAGGTGCTTGCCCGAGGGCGAGTACATGTCGAGTTCATCGATCGTCCGTCCCACGGCTTCGAGCAGATGCGGCCAGGCCCGCAAGGCCTTCGAGGTCACGCCGCCGCCGCAGGCCTTCGGCTCGCCCGGCGGCCGGCCATCAAACAAGGCCACGCGCACGCCGCCACGCGCGAGACGTTCCGCGGCAAACGATCCGGCCGGACCGGCGCCCACGATTAAGACATCAAAGTGATCCATTCGCAGGTCATCATAGTTTGCTTTTCAGGCGCCTGCAAAGTTCGCTGACGCGAGGGAGTGTCTTTGAGTAAACGGTGTCAGAGTACCGACTTCAGTCGGGCTTTTCTTAAGGCAAGGAAGAACCCAACCGAAGTCGGTACTCTAACGCCGTTTAGTTACGGCACGCGCGCCTCTGCCGCCTGATGTGCGGTAAGGCTCTGCCTTACCGAAACAAGCCCCGGAGAATCGCGAGGCTACGCCTCACCATGAAAGAGACGGAGCCTCTTAAGGAAAACTTCAAGACATGACGGACAGCCGAAGGTTTCTTCACATCGAGGCGGCATAACCGCGAATCCGAACATAAACCTGTCGCTACTCGTTACCGGCACACTCGCACGGGTGTTAGAATGTTCAAGTTCACAAGAACATTTTCATCATCTGTGCGGTTGATCCTATGGCCAGCAGTAGCTCAGTCGTCTTCGCCGGCATCGCCCCGCATCCTCCGATCATGGTCCCGGAAGTAGGACGCGAAGCGATCGCCGAAGTGCGCAGTTCGATCGAGGCCATGGCCGATCTTACCGAGCGCGTGATTCGCGGTGGCGCTGAGACTGTCGTGATGATTTCCCCGCACGCGCCGCTCGAGCGTGACGCTTTTGTCGCTTACGACGGGCCGCAGCTTTATGCCGACTTTGCGCACTTCCGCGCGCCCAGCGCAACCGTGCATGCCGAGCTCGATAACGAACTGCTGGGCGAGATCACGCGTCTTGCCGCTGACCAACAACTAGCGACGATCAGGATCAAGGGTTTCGATCTGGATCACGGCATCGCGGTGCCTCTCTATTCTCTACAACGCAATGGCTGGAACGGACGGCTGGTCGCGCTGGGCTACAGTTTTCTTCCTAACGAAGATCACGTGCGCTTCGGCCAGTGCATCAGGCAAGCAATAGAGCGCGTCGGGCGGCCGGCCGCGTTCCTCGCCAGCGGCGATCTCAGTCACCGGCTGAAGCTTGAGGCACCCGCCGGCTATAACCCGCAAGCTCATTTGTTCGACGCAGAAGTAGTCGACGCGATTCGCAGTTGCAGCACCGCGCGCATCGTTGATCTCGATCCAGAGCTGCGCCGGATGGCGGGCGAATGTGGCTATCGCTCAATGCTGGTGGCGATCGGATTAGCGCAGGAACTTGAACCCTCGTGCGAAGTGATTAACTATGAAGCGCCATTCGGAGTCGGTTATCTAGTAGCCCAGTTGCTGAATGCCGGGAGCGCGGTTGGCTCGTCCGCGGAGCGCACCGAGCAGTCAGAACCGTCTGCGATAGCGGGCGGGCCAACTCCGGCAGACAGCACTGATTCAACGAGCACCGCTCTTCCAGCCCTGGCTCGCGCGGTCGTTGAAACGTTCGTCACCACTGGCGACGTAATCAAAGCACCCCAGGATCTTTCCGAACTTCTCAGCCAGCGCGCCGGCTGTTTTGTTTCCATCAAGACTCACGCTGGAGAATTGCGCGGCTGTATCGGCACAGTCGAGCCGACGAAGAATACGCTGGCCGAAGAAATAATCCTCAACGCAATCAGCGCCGCCACACGCGACCCACGCTTCACGCCGATCAAAGAAGATGAACTTGCTGATTTGAAATATTCGGTCGACGTGCTGTCACAATCCGAAGCGGCAAAGCTAACGGATCTCGATCCCAGCGTTTATGGCGTGATCGTCGAAGACAAGAACGGAGTGCGGCGGGGTTTGTTGCTTCCTAATCTGAAAGGGATTGAGACCGGGGCTCAGCAGGTAGAGATCGCCTCGCGCAAGGCGGGGATTCCGGCAGCAGACGAGATCAAGCTGTGGCGTTTTCGGTCTGACAGATACCCTGAGGAACTTTAGTGGTGTTCTACCTAACGGCGTTTAGAGTACCAACTTTAGTTGGGTTCTTTCTTGCTTAAGACAAAAGCCCGACTAAAGTCGGTACTCTGAACGCCGCTTATCAAATTAAGTCACGACGAACTTCAGTCTGTGATTTCTCGGTTTTTCGGTATGAATCACCGACTGAAGTCTTTGCCACGGCTATCAGATATCCAGATTCCGCACATCCAGAGCGTTGTCTTCGATGAATTTGCGGCGTGGTTCGACGGCGTCGCCCATCAAGATCGAAAAAATTCCATCTGTTTCTACGGCGTCGTCAATTCTGACCTGGAGCAGAGTGCGCTTCTCGGGGTTCATGGTTGTTTCCCAGAGTTGCTCCGGGTTCATTTCACCCAGGCCTTTGTAACGCTGAATCGACAGATCTTTTTTCGCGGCCGCGAGCACTCTTTCGAGCAGCGCTTCGCGCGTCGCAATCTCTTCGCTGGTGCCGTTGCTGCCGGTGATGAACGGCGGCGCCAACTCGTCTTCCAGAGTCATGTAGAGTTCGACTGCTTTTTGAAACTCGACATAGCTGGCAAAGTTCCAGTCGATCGAAATATCCACTCCTGAAGTGGTGGTTACTTCAATCTCCCACAGGCCGTGTTCTTCGTCTGTCGAGAGATCGGTTTTGAAACCGGCCTTATCCAGAGCCTTCTCAACTTTGGCGATCAGGTCGCCGTCCTGAAAGATGCCGCGCAAAGTAAGTCCTTCCTTGCGCCAGACGCCTTTCTTGCCGGCGAAAGCCTCGAGCAGTATGTCGAGCAAACGGGCGTCGCCGGCGAGCCGCCGAACAGTTTTTTCACAGTAACGCTTTAGATCGACCAGCTTCTCGAGCGACTGGGCCAGGGCCTTACCTTCGATATCCTGATTGGCGCCAACCGACTTCACGGTCATGTCCGCGGTCGCCATGCGCATCAGGTAGCGCGTCATCAGGCCTTCGTCTTTGATGTACTCTTCCTTCTTGCCACGCTTGACCTTGAACAGCGGCGGTTGGGCGATATACACGTAACCCTTTTCCACCAGTTCAGCCATTTGACGATAGAAGAAGGTCAGCAGCAACGTGCGGATGTGCGAGCCGTCGACGTCGGCGTCAGTCATCAGAATGATTTTGTGATAGCGAAGTTTGCTCGCGTCAAAATCTTCTTTGCCGATGCCGGTGCCGAGCGCGGTGATCAGCGATTTGATCTCGCTGTGACCGAGCATCTTGTCGAACCGGGCCTTTTCGACGTTCAGGATTTTTCCCTTGAGCGGCAGAATGGCCTGGTTCTTGCGGTCACGGCCTTGCTTGGCTGAGCCGCCGGCGGAATCACCCTCGACGATATAGATTTCCGAAAGAGCCGGATCGCGTTCCTGGCAATCAGCGAGCTTGCCGGGCAACATCGTCGAACCCATCGCGCCTTTGCGCACAATCTCGCGGGCCTTGCGGGCCGCGTCGCGCGCGCGCGCGGCGTCGAGGGACTTACCGACGATGCGTCGGGCAACGGTCGGATTCTGCTCGAGAAACTCTGTCAGGCGTTCGTTGAGGAATGACTCGACGGCGCCCTTCACATCGGAATTTAGCTTGCCCTTGGTTTGTCCTTCGAACTGCGGCTGGGGCAGCTTGACTGAGATCACGGCTACCAGGCCTTCGCGTACGTCGTCACCAGTCAAAGATGTTTTGAAGTTCTTCGCCAAACCGGACGATTGCGCATAAGCATTGATCGTGCGCGTGAACGCCGAACGAAATCCGGAAAGATGAGTGCCGCCGTCGACGGTGTTGATGTTGTTGGCGAAGGAATAGACCTTCTCGTCATAGCCGTCGTTGTATTGAATGGCCACTTCGATTGACAGGACGTCGCTGATCTTTTCGAAGTAAATCGGCTTGTCGTGGAGCACGCTCTTGTTCTTGTTGAGGTGCTTCACGAACTCGGCGATGCCGCCGCGGTAGTAAAACTCGTGCGACTTTTCCGCGGCTTCCCGCTCGTCTTTGATGGTGATGCGAATGCCTTTATTGAGAAAGGCCTTCTCGCGCAGGCGCTCGGACAACTTGTCAAAAACAAACTCAGTCGTATCGAAAATCTGCGGGTCCGGTTTGAAGGTAATCTTGGTCCCGCGCTTGCGGGTCTTACCCGTTTGCTTGAGCGGGTCGACGGGAATGCCGCGGGCGTATTCCTGTTCGTAGGTCAGGCCGTCGCGCCAGATTTCCAGGTGCAAAATCTCGGACAGAAAGTTTACGCAAGAGACGCCGACGCCGTGCAGGCCGCCGGAAACTTTATAAGCATTCGAGTCGAACTTTCCGCCGGCGTGCAGTTTGGTCATCACGACCTCGGCCGCGGAACGTCTCTCTTTCTTCATCATGTCGACGGGGATACCGCGACCGTTGTCTATGACGGTGATCGAGTTGTCTACGTGGATGTTGACTTCGACGGTGTCGCAGTATCCGGCCAGGGCTTCATCGATTGAATTGTCGACGACTTCATAAACCAGGTGATGCAGACCAATCTCGCCCGTCGATCCGATATACATCGCCGGCCGCTTGCGTACCGCATCGCGGCCTTCGAGTACCGCAATCGATGATGAATCGTAGGTTTCTTTTTTATGCTTGAGATTTGATGATGGAGTTGCCAATTCGTGCTTACCTTTCACTTCCGTTTCTCATACTCACTTTTTCTTTCAGCGTTATCCAATCGCGGCTCTCAAAGCCAAATCTTCCCTTGCTCGACCGGCGCTCACCTCGTAAAAGTGTGCCCGCTGGCTGAACCGCTCGAAGTGGTTTTTCTTTGAAGTCGTAACGAATGTTTGAGTGCGTCCGTCCAGGTATTCAAGCAGCCGTTCAATACGTATTCCGTCGAGTTCTGCGTCCACGTCATCAATGAGGAAAATTGGATAATCCTGATGCTGTGAATGATACACTGAAATGGCTGCTAAATCAAGCGTTATCAATGCGCTACGCTGTTGTCCAGAGCTCCCAAAACTGCGCAGATTTCGGTCGCCGAAAAGGACGCTCAGGTCGTCCCGGTGGGGCCCAATCAGACAGGCGCCGGCAAACACCTCGGCCTGCATTCGAATCTGTAATCTTTGAGCGATCAGATCCTCGTAATTGGTGAGATCGCCTTTACCCTCCAGCGACGAAACGTAGCGAATGGAAAGCGTGTCACCGAAGAGACTGTGCTCGAGCGCGTCGTTCAAAAGCTGGACGTAAGCTGTGCGCGATCTGTGAATCTGTGCGCTCAAGGCAATCAGTTGTTCGTTCCACGGTTCGAGGAGTTCTACGGCTTCTGCAAACTTTAGCCGACCTTCCGCCGCCTGGTGCAACAGACTCTTCTTTTGCTTGATTACTTTGCCATAGCTGCTCAAAGCCTGGGCATACGAAGGGTGCAGCGAGATTGCGCCGCGATCGATGAAACTGCGGCGCGCCTCAGGACCGCCGCGCACGACTTCCAACTCATCCGCGGTGAACCAGACGGCGTGCAGTTGCGCCGCATAGTGCGCCAGAGACTCGCGCTTGCCGTTGACGAAGGTCTGCCTGGTATTTGCTCTGATATCGACTTGCAGATCGCGTTCGATATTGCTGCCGCGAGAGACCTGTCCGGAAACTGAAGCGGCCGATTTGGTAAAGGCGATTGCTTCGTGAAGATGCCGCGTGCGAAATGACTTCGCATGCGCCAGCATGTGGATGGCTTCCAGCCAGTTGGTTTTCCCCTGACCGTTGTTCCCGTAGATGACGTTGATGCCCCGGCCCCAATGAATCTCGCCTTCCAGATTTCTGAAGTCCTGGGCCCGGATCGATCTAAGGAACATGAGTGAATTCTAACATAGGGTATTGCTTTGCAGCTTGAGTTCAGAGTTCAGCCTTTAGGCTGCCGCGTCACAGAGCAAACTAAAGTTTGAACTGGCCTTGCCCGAAAGTAGGTTTATGAGTCCGCGTTAGCGGACGCATGACAATAGCCCAGCGATTTCATCGCTGGGATTCGGTCGGAGGAC
>Ga0070698_100000195_pt1 | contig 58013 bp, 40 predicted proteins | sample KBSK1502metaG_FD_65477 | JGI IMG/M metagenome (GOLD analysis project Ga0070698, IMG submission 65477) | Corn, switchgrass and miscanthus rhizosphere microbial communities from Kellogg Biological Station, Michigan, USA - KBS K1-50-2 metaG | ecosystem: Host-associated > Plants > Roots >...
TGAAGTTCGAAATTTTTATGAACCACGCTTTGGTTATGATTTCAGTAATGTAAAAGTGCATACAGATTCAGTTGCAGCGAAGTCAGCTCATTCGATAAATGCATTGGCATATACTTCTGGTAACAATATTGTTTTTAATAGCGGACAGTATTCTCCAAATACGGATAGTGGTAAGAGATTATTGGGACATGAATTGACTCATGTAGTGCAACAGGATACTTTTACAAATATGGTCCGCCGGCAAGAAGACCCTTCGGCACGTCAACCTGAAATTGACCCACCTCCCAACTCTATAACGATTGATCTTCTTGATCCGGCAAACTCATCGGTTCGAATTCAGGGGTTTTCACTTCCGTCCCCGCGTGATATTTTAAATGGAGTCGGCCGTTTAGGAGATTTGGTAAGAGGCGGCAATGCCGGAACAGATTTCCAGTGGCCACCACCTGCATTAACGCCTGAGCAGATACACGAAGCGGCTTGTCGACTTACTCCTTCTCTTTGCAATCATTTAACAGTATTGCCGAATTTTTCACCGCCTAATCTCACATTACCTCCGATACAACTAAGAGTACCGCGGTTGTTGTTTCATGCACATAAGGTAATAGACCATTTCATTTTCGACAAATCCAATATTCCAGACAGACATCGCGTCGAGTTAGACCAATCAGCCACCGAGCTAATTGACAACATCAATCTTATCACCGACATCACTGCCCACACAGATACAAAAGGTGATGCTGCTTATAACCAACCATTATCAGAAAAAAGAGCTCATGCGGTTGAAGGCTATTTTTTAGATCGGAATGTTCCAGCTTCACAAATTTGGAATGTAACAGGAATGGGCGAACGTCAACCATTATTTAATGACGATAGGACCAACCCACTGTCGGCATCGCGAAACAGACGTGTTGAATTAGATATGAGGAGAATGGTGTGGGACTTTACATTTCCATCGCTTGGATTCCTTTCATTGCAAATGCCGGCAAGCGTCTTAGGAATTCAAGACACCCGGCAAAGAGTGCTTAATCCTGAAAGACCGCAATTTGACCGGCTGCGTGATTTTATGCACAGGATAAGAAATGAGATCGGGCAATTGCTCGCAAACCCGACGCCTAATCCGCCCTTTGCAATTTCGGATAATGAGAATGTCCGTTCTCTTCTGCAAGTGATGGATTCATTAATTAGTGATCTGGATGCCGAAACACTTGTCATCAGGTTTGATCAGCCAGGCAATACTTCTGTAGCTGCCAGTTATACCGTTTTTGTGGATATTGTTCATGTTCAACCTGCGGTAAATGATAATTCACTTCCGTCTATTGCAGTTGATCTTGTGCATGAGTTTGCACATGCCATCCAGGACCGAACAGCAGAGCAATTGCAAAGAGCTGCCCGAACTCCATTGGCTCATACCCGTGAGGATGAGTTACGACAGGAAATTGAAAGCCGTCGTCATGAGACTTATCTTTTACTATTACTCTCACACCTGGGGCACCGCTTTGAGTTTAATAAAGAAATCACGGCTCGTGTCTTTGTTAACAGATTTGAACGTGAACGAACAGGTAACCCTCAGGTTCAGGAACAGGCCCGGCGTGAGATCCGCTCCAGCATCGAAGGACCCTACTCCGGTCAGCTTGCTGCTAATTCACCTATGCGCCGTTATCTTGTAGAGATTCATTCAGATCGCCATGCTCATTTGGTAAGAGATGGTGGCACTACTAATGATCTTGGCGTCGTACCAGCAGGTGTCACAACAAGTTCACAGTTGGATGCATTTATATCCACGGCTATACAAAGCGCTAGTTTTTGCAGATCCTTATTTAACGATAATCGGGGTACAAACTATCGCATTATCCAGATATTGGTATTTGACAATAATCGGAAAGTGGCCGAGTTTGGCCTCGATCCATCGGCATGTGTATGATCATTTTTCAGTATGAACAATAATTCAATATAATAAGAATGTTTGCGCCCTTAACAATACGATCATCAAAGTGTAGTCAATCTGAAAGCTCGGCATTGTCTTTCTTCCAACCTAAGCTGACCATCAACGCACCCGCTGATCGATATGAACAGGAAGCCGATGCAATGGCCGATAATGTGATGCGGATGCAGGAGCCTTTTATACAACCAAAACTATCACCTGTTATTTCTGTGCAACGCAAATGTGATCATTGCGAGGAAGAAGAAAAAAAAGCACATCGAAAAGAAATGAATGGTAACGAAACAACGGCTGATCATACTTTAGAAAGTTATCTTGGTAACCTTAATGGCAGTGGGCAATCTTTGACTGGTGAAGTGCGCAATTTTTATGAGCCGCGTTTTGGCCATGATTTCAGTAATGTAAAAGTGCACACAGATTCAGTTGCTGTAAAGTCAGCGCAATCAATCAATGCACTGGCATATACTTCTGGCAACAATATTGTTTTTAATAGTGGACAGTATTCTCCAAATACAGATAGTGGTAAAAGATTATTAGGACATGAGTTGACCCATGTGGTGCAACAGAGACAAAACACAATTCCGCAAAGAAAAATTCAACTCCAACATATTCGCATGAACTCTGGCCGATTTGTTGGAAATGTCGCTAGTACTCCCCTCAACTTAAAGGAAGATGTAGTTGAGGCGATGGATAGTTTACATACGCTGTGGAGTATGTCAAACACAGATTATGCAGCTGAGTACCCTATTGTAAAGGGCCTTCCAGCCATGAGCGAAGTCCCTATCGCTTCTATTCCCAAAACGATTAGTGCTATTCGTAATAATGAACAACCAATCCTAAATGACAAGGTGGCGTTGGCTTCATTCGGTATTTCGGTCTCTGCGCCTGTTGGCACCGGAGGCACTAATGCAAGGTCCGACATTTTCAAACTTCAGGATTATCTCCATTCGCGTTGGTTTATAACCACACCTGATCATACTGCGGAACGATCCGCAGCAGCTGTAACCGATCCAGTCAATACTGCTACGATACCAAAGACATTGATCGGTTTGTCCAGGGCAAAGACTGCAAAAGTAGCAGGAGGTTTCAAGACTCATGATATTATGAAAGGTGCAAAGGCCCTAAGTGCAACTGAGCGGGGAAAGGTGGAATCAGTATTAATACCCGGTGCAACTGTCAGTGGCACTGGTACTGTCACACCTCCAACACCTGATGCAATCTGCACCACGGCAGGATTGAATACTGAAATCAGGACAACCATCGAACCGTTTGTCAAGTCAAATGGTCTCAGTTTCAGAACACGCAAACTTAGTTCCCCGATCGTGCCGATGACGCAAATCCGTACAATGGGTGATATTGTTGAATCAGAGATTGAAGGTTATTTTGGACCTTATCTGCGTGGTGCCACATCTGTTGCCGGAGCAAGATATAAATTTGGTCAGTACAGTGTGAGAAGTGAAATCAAAGATCAGTCAGCTACAACTCAATGGCGAAATGATCCGGGCAGGGAGAGTTGGGTAAAATATTGGATAAGCACCGAAACAAAAAATCCTCATCATTGTAACCAGACCGAGCTTGATTCTGTAGCACATGGTATTGCAACAGATGCTGCGCTGAAAACCGATATTGATGATACCATCAATGGCTGGCCGGCAGAGGCAACGGGTGGTATTAATATGAATCCTTACCTGAGAGATGCAACCGCTAGTGCTGATGAAATTCGTAAGGCCCGATGGGATGCTTTTACCATAATTCTTCACGAATCCATACATCACCTCGCCCATCCCAATTTTGTGAGCACATACACACAGATGAACAATGATTCTATGCAGATATTGAAAGAAGGGTTCAACGACCTTTTCAGAAGAGAATTATGGTTTGGTGCTGGTAAACTTAAAACCCGGATACCTACCGCTGCTTATAATGCTAACAGAACAGTGATAGAAGGTGCAACTTACCCTTACAAAGCAAGTCTTGTTACCTATCATGGTGATTATGACCAGGTGAAACAGGCGCAGGATATCGAAAAGATCATAGGAAATACAAATGCAAAAGCGGCATACTTCCTTGGTCATACAGAATATCTTGGTCTTGGCGCAGGTTCGGGTAGTTTAAAGTCAGGAGGATCATTTACCGATATTGCTTCCTATCACACTACCGATCCGGGTGAAACTAACGTGGTTGCTACACTGGCAGGGGAAACCTATGCAGCATTACGTACCAGGATAAATGCCCCAGCCGGAACTATACGCACTTTGGCAGGTGCCGCCGTATCTACAACCGGTGCGTTACCTCCACAGGTAAAGGTTTCCGGCGTCAGGCATATTACCGTTATTGCGGGCGACACCATTCAATCAATCGCTTATCAAAATGGTGTAACACCACATGATGTCAGGAGAGCGAACGCGATGACTTCGGATTTAATTACTAAAGGACAAAGAATTTTAATCCCAATTCATTAAGATGGATCATGTTGTTAAATACGAACCAGCAAAACCGTCGCAGCCCGATAAGAAGAATATTTTCTTTCAACCAAAGCTTACAATAAATAATCCAAATGATGATTACGAAAAAGAAGCAGATGCCATGGCTGATAAAGTGATGCGAATGCAACAACCTTTGATAGAATCAAAAGCGTTGCCTATTAATTCTGTTCAACGAAAATGTGCGCATTGCGAAGAAGAAGAAAAAAAAGCACAACGCAAAGAAATTAATGCTGATGAAACAACTATTGATCATACTTTAGAAAGTTATGTTGGCAATCTTAATGGAGGTGGTCAACGATTGTCAAATGAAATGCGCAATTTTTATGAGCCGCGTTTTGGTTATGATCTCAGCAATGTCAGAGTGCATACAGATGCTGTTGCAGCGAAGTCAGCGCAATCAATAAATGCATTGGCATATACTTCTGGCAACAATATTGTTTTTAATAATGGACAGTACTCTCCAAATACGGATAGTGGCAAACGATTATTGGGACATGAGCTGACACATGTTATCCAACAATCATATTCAGGCGCAGCTGGTAAAGTTCAGGCACAGCATCGGTGTGATCCGCCCGAATCGAATCCTTGTTCCGGAAGAAATTTTAATAGTGTAATGGCCGCATTTCGAACCGCGGCAAACTGGTTGCCACAGGCGAGGCAAAGGATTGCGGATTATATGGATGCTCCTAGTGCAAGGGCCAATATACGGGCGGCAAGAGCACTCCGGCGACATTTTGGATGGAATGAAAATATTCGGCAACATCCCCCTTTCCCGGATATTCCGCAAATGGTCTTACGGGTGATTGATACTATACTTGCACAAATCCGGGTACCGATCGGTGCCGATTGTCCTGCCTCAACACCTTCCGCGGATCGTGATGGTGCCGTGTTGCATGCTCGTGCTCCTTCAACCTGGAGTGGGACGAATTGCTACATTTTTTATCCGCCTTATTTTAGCCGGAATACAAATCAAAATAGGGCCAAAACGGCGCTTCATGAAATGATGCATAGATGGGCGGAAATGTCGGACATCCTGTACGAATGGGAAGATGGTTATCCACCAGGGGTAAGGGCCGCGCAGAATAACGCGGATTCATTTGCAGGACTAATAAGAGACCTGGGATAAGATTGGAGTAGAAAATTGAATAAATGGTATGAATCAAAATAAAAAATTGAGTAACTGATAAAACAGATTTAACTGGAACAAACTAAGAGTATCTGTACAATGATTGTTTTTTGATGGAAATAAAAACAAAACATATAGAGCAGAATAAAACATCTTCTATCCATGGCAATAAGATCGGGAACAATTCTTTTTTCTTTCAACCCAAACTCACTATCAACATGCCTGATGATCCTTACGAAAAGGAAGCTGATGCAATGGCACATAAAGTAATGAGAATGCAAAAACCTTTTATACAAACAAAACCATTGCCTATTACTTCTATTCAACGAAGGGGTGCTCATTGCAAGGAAGAAGATAAGAAAGCACAACGCAAAGAAATAAACGGTAATGAAACAACTCCTGATCACGTTTTAGAAAGTTATGTTGGCAATCTTAATGGAGGTGGTCAACAATTGCCAAACGAAATGCGCAATTTTTATGAGCCACGTTTTGGTTATGATTTCAGTAACGTAAGAGTCCATACAAATATTGGTGCAGCAAAATCGGCGCAATCAATTAATGCGCTTGCATATACTTCCGGGAATAATATCGTATTCAATAGCGGACAATATTCTCCCGCGAGTAGTTATGGGAAACATTTGCTGGCTCATGAACTCACACACGTGGTACAGCAACAGCCATTGCTCAATAGTTATGTAAACGGAAAGTCTCAGAAAGGGAAAACTCCCGAAATACAGAGGCTTGTAAGAAGAACTATGGTGACTGGTTGCGAAGATCAATCCGGAAATGCGTTCAGCGATCTAAAAGCCGCGGAGCAAAGCGCATTTGACCTGTTAAGAAAAGGAATAAAACGGATCGAGCTTGCGTTGGCACAATATGCGGAAGCAGTGCACGAGAATTTAATTCCCGATGAAAATGATTTAAAGAAATTCGACGAGGCGCTTAAGGTCGGAAAGCATTTACGGTCTGCTTTCGGATTAGCCATTGGTAAAACAGAGACCTGGGATTTCCTGAGAATAGTCAGGGCCAGGTTTATGGGTACGCTAAGCTATTTGAACTCTGTTTATTTTGATTTTACATGTTGCGAAAACGACAAAGCTTGTGCTAAAATAGGAGCACATCAATGCACGGAAAAACGTTTTGCTATTACAAGAGCTAAAGATGACCCCAACTTAATCATACTTTGCCCACTGTTCTGGAGTTCCACCAATTCACGCGGGCATACTCTTGCTCACGAAATCATGCATCTCTGGGGAGGAGGTCTTATAAAGGATACAACTGAGGAAGCTTTCGGAATAGTAAGACTAACGCCAAGATCCCTTGATGCAAACAGGTATGAAAAGTTTCTCCGCTTACTTAATAGCTAATTTCATCGAAACTAATTATGAATTCATTTCATCATATACCAAGATCTTTCAGCCCGAATGATCATTCGGACCCGGGGTCGCTTTTTTTTCAGCCGAAGCTGACTATTAATAACACAGGCAATCAATACGAAAAGGAAACTGATGCGATGACGAATGATCCTTTACCTGAAAAGTTTGTAACGGGTATTAACGATAGCGGGCAATCATTATCAGTTGAGGCAAAGAATTTTTATGAACCCCGGTTTGGATACGACTTCAGCAACGTAAAGATTCATACAGGCACTCTGGCTGCAAAATCTGCTCAGTCTATAAATGCGCGGGCTTACACTTCGGGTGATAATATTGTATTCGATCAGGGAAAGTACAATTTGCAAAATGAGAGTGGTAAAAAATTACTCGCTCATGAGTTAACCCATATTATTCAGCAAAAACATGGGGCGACACATACTATTCAGCGCCAGCCTGCCGGAAAAGTAAAGGCCATTGAACCTACCGAAGAAGATAGAAAGGAATATGAAAAGATGCAGCAGGAATATTTCAGGCAACAGGGAGAAGTTATGGCCGGCCAGATATTGAAAAATGCCGGGTTTAAAGAAGGACAGAAACCAACTACACCTGATGACGCAGTAAAATTGATCACCTTTTGGGGTTTATCTATGTCGAAGATAATTGCCGAAATGAACAGCATTGCGGCATCTACCACAACACGGGTATCAGGAGCACAAACCAGTTCGTCGATTGCGCTTCAACAGAAAGTTCATTTCGATGCCCTTTCACCCAAGGGACAAAAGGCATATCAAAAAGCTGTGGACTTAGTGAAAGCTGAAGCATTTTGGAAAAATTATTTTGGGCAAAATGAGATCTATATATATCCCGATCTGGGTGGTGCCAATCGTTTTAGCGGATATAACCAGACAGTGAATGACCCCGGTGATCCTACAGGTAAACGCAAGGTGATCATTATCCATTTGAGTAAGACCCCTCTTGAGAATGATTTCCCCGAAATGGCTGCGAGCACTATTGTGCATGAACTCAGCCATGTCATTTATGAACCCAATGTTCTGCAAAAAGCGCTGTCATCTTTTTCAACCTCTGTTGTTGATCTCTTATTGGAGTACCCCAGTATACTTGACGAGCGGGCAAAAGCGGCAAACCCGGCAGAGGTTAAAGAAGAACAGCGTGCCAAACTAAAACAAGTATTATATGAAACGCTGGCTTATGCAGAAGAAGAGATATTTGTTCACCTGCAGCAGTTAACTCATCAACCGGATATTACAATTAAAAAAGCAGGAGGAGACGAATCCTTTAGAGGTGCCCAGGTTCTTCAGGCTGAAGTGCTGCGATATATTCAACGACTAAAAAAGATCGGGCTGGACAAGCATATGGAGAAGGGGGTGTTGGATTCTATCGGACGCCGGGTGGATCTTTTTTATGACAGGAGAATAGCCGCCTGGCCAGCCGGTTCAAAACAAAGAGATGTACTGGATGCTAATAAAAAAATGGCACAATTGTTATTCGAGATGGCAAGAAGAGGAGAAGTTTTATAAAATAGAGAAGGGAATTGAGTAGTACCTTTAATACAAAAAAAAATGAAGGCGTTTAGTCATATATCAGATTATTCAACGGCAGATAGACGTTCATCCTCAAAATCATTTTTTGTGCAGCCAAAACTCCAAATAAATGATCCGGGAGATCACTATGAGAAAGAAGCCGATGCGGTTGCTGATAAAGTGATGCGAATGGAAAACCCTTTATTGACATCTTTATCATCAACAAGCGTCCAAAGAAAGTGTGCTGATTGCGAAAAGGAAGAAAATAAAATACAACGAAAAGACACAAATGCTTCGGAACAAGAGCATGACTCATCATTGGATAGCTATATCAGTGGTCTCAGCGGTGGACAATCTTTGCCCAATGAGCTGGGAAATTTTTATGAACCAAGATTCGGCTATGATTTTAGTAATGTAAAACTGCATACCGATTCGGCTGCCGCCAGGTCCGCAAGCTCCATTAATGCATTGGCCTATACTAGCGGTAATAATATCGTTTTTAATAACGGTCAGTATGATCCCGCTTCAACAAAGAGCAGGCAATTACTGGCGCATGAACTAACACATGTGGTACAGCAACATTCGGCAGGTTCGGACGGCATGGTGCAACGCTTAATTGGAGACGGTCATGATCTTGTTTCTGAAAGATTCAGTGGTGACGAAATACTTGAAGGTTGTTTTGATGGTGAACAGAATAAATATTTGCGGTGGGGATCGAAGGGCGAGGCAGTGAGTAAAGTTCAACAAACACTGGTTGATCTTGGATACGAACTTCCTGTATATGGCGTCGACAGCATTTTTGGAAATGAAACCGGCTCCGCAGTTTCCCGATTCAAATCCGATAATGATATTTCTCCCTCGGACCCGGTGGTTGGTACAAAGACCATTGGAAAAATGGATCAACTTGTGGCGGATAATGAAAACAAGAATAAGACTCAATCAAATTGTAGCGAAACGGCAATCAGCCAGGAGAAAGAGCCCCTACCAGATATTCCGATGCCTTCTATAACCAGGATGAATGCTGCCGACTTGTTCGAACTTGTTAAAAAAAGACAACCACCTGGTGCATTTGTTCCTCCAAATCCTCCATTAGGCGCAACTCAGCCAACAATAGAGAATGTAACATCGGCTAAGGCCAAAACAATTCGCGTCGAAGGAACAGATTGTTTTAAATGCATAGCTGAGTGGGAAATGGTTAAACCCAAGGTAGAGGTATTTATTGCCACCGGTACATTTTCTGATGAACCAAAAAGATTCTTTGTAGCCAGGCAAGGAGATGTATCCGGTTGTCCGGAAGGTGTCTCAAAGAAAGAAGTAATAAAAGTAATATTGCCGGAGGCAGAGCCAATAATATTAGATGCCGAATTGGAGCACTGGGCAGATTTTGTTATGTCATATATGCTTGTCGGCGGCCGCTATCTTTCCAATATCAGGCGTTTAACCCCCGAAAGAACGCATCTAAGAGGTAAAACTGAGCAGGAATGCACACAAAAAGTTGCTCAGTTCCTGATGGATACAACCATCGGACTTCCGGTAGATCCATTAGGCTCATTTGGAATAATGCTGTCAAGTGACCTTACCGATTTGTTCATGTTGAATACCGGGAAACGAGATCAGAGTGCTCATAGTGCGATATCAAAGCCACCGAGGGGAAAGCCTCCCGTCTTTCCTAATATCGATACCGACAAAAATCCATTTGGGTGCAATGCGTACTTTAGAAAGTTTGATAGGGATTCGGGACCGGGTATTCCCGGACCTACTTTCATTTCAATAATGGAAGATCCGGATGGAAGTATTCCGCGGGATCAAACATGGCATACGCTTTAAGTGATTTATGTATGAATATGAATTCAATAAATAACGACATACAGGTTATTGATTTTAACTTAGTAAAAAAATGAAAGCGTTTAGTCAAATAGCAGATTATACAAACGCGGATAGACCTTCGTCCCCAAAAGCATCTCTTGTGCAGCCAAAACTCCAAATAAATGATCCGGGAGATCACTATGAGAAAGAAGCCGATGCAGTTGCTGATAAAGTGATGCGGATGGAAAACCCTTTAATTAAACCTTTACCAATAACAGGAGTACAAAGAAAGTGTGCGGATTGCAAAGAAGAAGAAAACAAAGTACAACGAAAGGAAACAAATGCTTCGGAACAAAATCAGGACTCTTCATTGGATGGATATATCAGTGGTGTAAGCGGCGGACAATCTTTGCCCAATGAGCTGAGAAATTTTTATGAACCAAGGTTTGGGTATAATTTCAGAAATGCAAAATTGCATACTGATTCAGCTGCCGCGAAGTCAGCAAGCTCCATTAATGCGCTGGCCTATACTACAGGTAATGATATCGTTTTTAATAATGGTCAATATAATCCGGATTCAACAAAGGGCAGGCAATTACTGGCGCATGAACTTACACATGTCGTACAACAATCATCATCTACTTCTTCGCCCCAAATTCAACGTGCAGTTTTTGAAAATAATTTTCCCGGAGGTGGGCGAGTTGATACGCCTATGACCGGTGAACACCGCTTTTGGAATTTTGACGTAGGTAAATCTAAACTCAAACCCGAGCACTTGAAAAAGATCCCGGAACTTGCGCAGGAAATCAAAGATTCATTGGATCTTAAAAATGATCAGGAGCAGGTTGATATTGAGGGGCAGGCGAGTTCAACGGGTACGGCAGCACGCAATGATGCCTTAGCAAGCAGTCGTGCTGAAGCAATAAAACAAGCTCTTATTTCGGAAGGAATTCCGGCTAAACAAATTCGTGTGACAGTAGTAGGCGAAAGCAAATCCGAAGCAGGTGCCACCCAGGAAAGTTTTGCACGTAGCCGTGCAGTTCGCGTTATTATGGTCCCACGTACCAAAATGACAAAGCCACCAACTCCGCAAAGAGAACAAGGATGTAAACCAGGAACTAAAGACAATGAATTACTTCCAATGACCATTGACGGCACTTCGGTTAATTTTGGCCAGGAAGGTCCGTTCATGGTGTTGCGTGCCGGCACTACTTCAAAACCTGGCATCGAAGTCAGCGCTCTACCCATTATGACACCTGCAGGATGCGGTGAAATGAGCTTTATACAAAACGTTATGGCCTTTATACAGATTATTTATAAAGACGGTAGCCGTAATACGCTGCAAACACCGGGATTTATGCTGGATGGTGGTGACCCCTATCATTGTTTTTTCAGGGACGGAGCTTTTGTTGCCGATGATGGTCCGTCATTTGGTGTAAGCAAACTCCAGGAGCCAGATGTCAATACCATGGAAGTGCGGGAAGATTTCAGAACCTTCCTCATGTTTCAACCAAAAGATGGTACTCGAAAAACGCACCAGGTTGCTGAATGGCGATGGGTGGGCCAGGCAAAAAAAGATGACCCTGAAAATAAAAAAGCACCGGTTACTCTCGACAGCAGCATTTCAAGAATTACCCCAACATTTGGAAAGGGATTCCTCACCAGGGAAGCTCCATTATTAAATCCTTTTATTGGCGATGCATTATTTACAACTGACTTTAATGCCAATCCTTCAAAAGACTCGTTAGCGGCCAGGCTAGTGGATGCATTGAACAGGGCAAGGCCAAAACGTAAGAATGGAAATGTCTGTTCCTTTAAAGTAACCGGACCCAAAGACCTGGAAAAACAATCAGCAGCGGCAAAAAGAAAAAAAACATAAAGACAAGAAGCGACCTTAGTATAGTACCAACAAACAAAGTTGTATGCCAACTACCTCTCAAAATATACTCAACTCACTGCAACTCCTTCAGCAAGTAATTCGTACCCGGTTAGACGGATTTTTTAAAAAAGAGGAAAAGGATCTCATATCCCTGTTTCCTCCCGTACAAATAAAAGAAGATGATTCATCACTTCATGAGTTCATCATCAATAATAAACTTTCTGTAGAGGAATATATTACTATTTTAACAGCACTTGCGCCACATATTCATCCTACACTGTTTGAAAATTGCATCCAAGAATTTTTACCACAGGGTGGTCAGTTTCCTGAATTTGGCGGTGTTAATGGCTCCAATCATCGCGGTATATTACCTACAGGTGAAACGGTGCTGTTCATTTTATGTGGCAATAATCTGGAAATGCGTTTGCATTTGCAGCAAATGTTCTCTTCTGATCATCTATTCAATAAACAAAAAGTACTGTGGCTGGAACATACTAAAGAAGGTGATCCTGCCATGACAGGAAAATTGGTTTTGTCACAGGAATGGATAGATAAGTTTTTATTTAATAAAGAAACAAATCCCAGGTTCAGCCCGGATTTTCCCGCAAAACGGCTTACATCGCAGATGACCTGGGATGATCTGATATTGCACCCGCAAACAAAAGATGAAATAGAGAATATTAAAATATGGCTGTCGCATAACCAGGCATTGCTCCACGATCAGAATCTTTCCCGAAAAATAAAACCAGGTTACCGGGCATTATTTTATGGCCCGCCGGGAACAGGAAAAACTTTGACTGTCTCACTTTTGGGAAAAGAATTTAATAAGGAAGTGTACAGGATCGATCTTTCGCAGGTAGTATCAAAGTATATCGGGGAAACAGAGAAGAATCTTGAAAAAGTTTTCAGCAAGGCAGAGAATAAAGACTGGATATTATTTTTTGATGAAGCAGATGCTTTGTTTGGAAAACGAACCAACGTAAACAATTCCCACGACAGGTATGCAAACCAGGAAGTATCTTATTTGTTACAACGAGTAGAAGATTTTCCGGGGTTATTGATACTGGCTTCTAACTTTAAAAGCAATCTTGATAAGGCTTTTTGCCGCCGGTTTCATGCAATGGTGCATTTCCCCATGCCAGATGCTGGTGAAAGATTGCTGATCTGGGAAAAATCGCTCCCTGAAAATTTGCATTTGACCAATGAGATCAATCTTGCTGAAATTGCACAGCGCTATGAATTAAGTGGTGCATCTATTTTAAATATTATGCAGTTTTCTGCACTCAGGGCATTAAACCGAAATGATAATAAGATCTGCAACGCTGACTTGCTTACAGGCATTCGCAGGGAATTTTGGAAAGAAGAAAAGTCAATTTGAATGAAGTTGCTTCCGTGTACCGGGTTTATTAATTCATCATCGCTGATGTTTGTAAATTAAAAAAGTAAAATTAATTAGGAAACGATTTTTTAAACAGAGCAAAAACAATAAGCCTCATAAATGGGATACTTGCATTTCTTCAACAGAATAAAGAATATTTTCAAAAAGAAGATCTGATCTTTTAAAAAACTTAATGGTTTAGCATCCCCAATACTTGGTATTTCCTTTAGCCTATTTATATCCTAATTTTTAGTTGGTAAAAAGTCAAACGGTTTTTAAAATCTGAACTACCGCTTCTTTTTTCTAATCTCTGCTCGGTTGAAGACAGCTCCTGTCCGAAATAAATTTAAAAACAAAAACCTAATACCATGACACGAATAACCCCTGTTCACGACGAACGACTGTATACTTACCGTAATGGTAAAAAAGTATACTTGAAAAAAGAACCTGACCAGTTTGTTGTCAGAGCCAAACCCGAAGATCTTGCTAAGATCGGGATCACAAAAGATGTAGAAAAAGTTTCGTCTTCATCCTCCCGTGTTAAAGTAAAGGAAGGAGAACTGGATACAATGATGAATGAAATGCGTTCTGAGATCACTGCTCATCATGCATATAAACAGGAAGAGAACAATACTGAATTTCTTATTACTGACAGGATCATTGTAACATTTAAACAACCTGCTACAAACGATCAGCTGAATACTTTTATGGCGAAATATGCACTTGTCTTAAGAAGAAAGTATTCCGATAAAGAATTTTTGTTTCAGCTTACCGATCAAACGGGAATGAACCCTGTTAAACTGGTTGTGCAGATAAGTGAGACTGAAAGCGATCTTATAGAAAGATGCGAGCATGACCTTAATAAGCGAATGCAAATGAATTCAGTCAATTTGCCAGCGGATGCAAAATATGCTCAGCAATGGCATTTGCATAAAAAATTTATCGATCCTGAATTTGATCCCCGTTCTTCATCAAATTGCGAAGGAGCATGGATCTTATTAAATCATTTTGGAAACAGTGATGTTGTAATTGGAGTTACTGACGATGGATGCAAAATTGATCACAGTGATTTTGATTCTCAGGGAAAATTTGCTACCTGGGGTTATATGAATGGATTGGATCTTGTTCACAGGAATGCAGTAGGAGCAAATCCTGCAAATATGTATGAACAAGGAAATGATCATGGCACATGCTGTGCCGGGGTTATAGCTGCTGAAATCGATGCTTCTCTTGCAGTGGGTGCTGCGCCGGGCTGCAAACTTTTGCCAGTAAAATGGGAGTCCGATGGAAGTAGTTTATTTATCAGCGATGATAAATTAATATCTGTGTTGGATTTTGTTAAAGATAAAGTGGATGTACTTTCTAATTCATGGGGTTCATCACCTTCTGATAACTGGTCATCAAATGTTGTCAATAAGATCAAGTCGCTTGCAATCACCGGCGGGCGCAGAGGCAAAGGAATTGTTTTTCTATGGGCTTCAGGGAATGAAAATTGCCCGATAGAATTTTCATCGAACCTCGATATCCCTTTTACAAGCGGAGTAAAATGGAAACCAGACGGCTCAGGCGTATGGGTAGGCGTACAGAAATCAAAAACGTTTGATCATAGTTTAACGGGCATCCCCGGAGTAATGCACATTGCTGCATTAGCAAGCAATGCACAACGCAGCCATTATTCTAATTATGGAACTGGTATTTCTTTATGTGCTCCCACAAATAATGTTCATGAATATCATAGGATGGCTGTTACCGGATTAGGAATTACAACTTCTTCCGGCGTATCTCCTTTTATTGATGATTCTTTTGGCGGAACCTCCAGTGCCACGCCACTGGTTGCAGGAGTTGCAGGATTAGTTATTTCTGCAAACCCATCTCTTACTGCACTACAAGTAATATCAATTCTGCAACGAACAGCAAGTAAAGATCTAAATATGAGTGATTATGCTAAAACACCTCCGGCAAATTTTGATACAAATACTTCATGGGATATTTCACCGGTTTCACCATTTAATGCAGGAGCTTTTACAAATATTAATCATCCTGATGGTACATGGAGTCCCTGGTTTGGTTTTGGAAAAGTTGATGCGGAAGCTGCAGTTGCAGAAGCACTTCGTTTAGCAGGCACAGCTATAAATAATAATATTCTTGTTAAGGTTTCTACTCAATCCAAACCGATCCCTGACAACAATGTGATTGGCATTTCCGATATAATACAGGTTACCGAGGATGGCAGTATTGCATCGATAAAAGTTGAAGTAGATATTACACATACTTATATCGGGGATATGATAATAAAATTAATATCTCCACAGGGGGTATCAGTTGTATTACATAATCGCAATGGTGGAAGTACAAAGAATATTAGTAAGATTTATGATATTCAAAATACCCCAGCTCTCTCTGCATTTGACAGCCAATCGATAAAAGGACAATGGGTTTTGCAGGTTGCTGATGTGGCCTCAATCGATGCGGGTACTTTAAATAGTTGGAAGCTGCATATCGGGTTATCGCAAGATCAATCAGTATTGTTAAATGATCCTTCCGGCATAGCAATTCCTGATAATGATCCTCTGGGAATTGAAAGATCATTAGTTGCATCATCTGATGGCACTCTAAAGGAAATAGAAGTAGGTGTGGACATTACTCATTCTTATATCGAAGACCTTATCGTGAATCTTGTTTCTCCCGGCGGTGCAATGGTTTCACTTCATAGTCGTTCAGGTGGTTCAGCTGATAATATCATCAAAACCTACAACTTCAACAATAACCTGAACTTAAAAACACTAAAAGGCCAAAAAGTACAGGGTACATGGAAGCTTAAGATTTCAGATGTAGCAGGACAAGATATCGGTAAGTTGAATAAGTGGTCGTTAAAACTTGTAAAGGAATAATTCAGGGTTTGAAGGATAATCTAAGCGGGATTGTTATTTTTTCAGAACAAAATACCAGTCCCGCAGCTTATGGAATGCCAGTCCGGAATAAAAGCCAGAATACGTTACCATTGAAGACATGATAATTAAAGGATATTCAAATACCGTTTATGAATGTATTTCGAAGTATAAGCCTGGCTACGAGAAAGCTTAGCATTGTAATAGCAATCATCCTTTTGGTATCCTTGTCTTTATTCCTTTATTATTTTAAGTATATACCTGCAAATAAGGAAAGATTGCAACACCAGGGTTTTTTGATACTCCGGCAACAACAAGACGGTATTCAGCAGAACCTCGAAGATCTGAAAAGCTATTTCTGTGTACAAAAACAACTGTTTCTTGAAGGGAGAAATAAGAAAAAGGATAACAGCAATTTCTTTTACACAGAGTATAAGGATCGTCCGTTAAATTATAGCGTGACTTATAGAAAAGGTATCAGCAGCAAACGGATTCCCCAAGCAGATATTTGCAGCCCCTCTGTTTTTTTTGATCTTGATACTATATCATTCCGATTTAATTCTACCAGCGATTCCATTGTATTTAAAATCCCGCTTTACCAATTATTTGAAAAGGTATTAGATCCTGTAAAATCTCATTTCTTCCGATATCATTTTATAGTATGTAAACAACATTTAAAAACACCCGAAGGAATTACTGCAACAAGTTCACCCGGGCATGAAGGCGATTCCCTGGAAAAAAAACCTCATATTCTATATTATAGTCACGGACTTGCTGTTTCGGAAGAAATGGAACCGGACAGCTTAGGGAAAAGGCTTTCCTCATCACAATTTTCAAAGATCATCGATATGGAAATGAGCGGCAGTTCTTATAAGGCTTTTATGCTTCCTTTTCAGTTGGGACATAATACACTTATTCTTACCGGGCTGATGCCTGGAGTTGAATACAGGCAAAGACAGCAAAACATTCCTTTCAGTACGGTAAATGCTATCATTATCGTTTTTATTTTAATATTGATCAGTCTGCCTTATGTGAAAGTATTTTTTATTAGTCCCGAAGAGCATTTTGGTATAAGAGACATTGTTTTATTGGGGGTCACTTTATTCGCGGGTACCGCGATCTTTTTGATCATTCTTCAGCAGGGATTGATGCAAATTGGAGCCCGGCTCCGAACAAGGGATAATTTAGATTCCTTAAGTTATAAGATCAATCAAAGATTTCGAAGTGACATTTCTCATGCTTATGCTGAATTAAAATATCTCGATTCGTCACTTGCGGTATTGAAAGACTCCGATACCACGCTAAAACAACCAAAAATAAATAAAGTACTAGTCGAAAAGGATTCATTTAGAGACACACTCTTTGTAAGAGAGTCGGCATCCGATAGTGGATACTTACTGCCGTTTCCTAAAACCAATTCTTTCCCTAGTTATACACTTGCACACTGGGCAGATAGCGGCGGCCAGCAAGTTTACAAAGGACTTTTTCGTGACGCTTCATATACCTTTTCAAATATTGGTTACAGACAATATTTCAAAGACGTAAGCTCAAAACACCTGTATTCTTTTACAAATAACGCAGATGATTCACTCACTCAGGGGGAGATCGATTCGTTTACAATACAGCCTGTATATAGCATGTCTACGAACACGTTTGAAGTAAACATTGCTATACCCGGTAAAGCGGCTACAATGGCAGCACTGTCTGTTCGTATAAATAGTGTAATGAATACCATACTTCCCAGGGGGTATGGATTTTACGTAATAGATAACAAGGGTCTTATACAATTTCAGTCGGAAGGCACAGTTACTTTGCAGGAGAATTTTCTTGAATGGATCAATGACAAGCAAAATCTTAGTAATACAATCAAGAACAGGCAAAGCCGGTTTGTAGCAGATCAATATATTGATGACAGGCAATTCAGTCTTTTTGTAAGACCAATAGATCAGCTACCTCTGTATTTAGTAGTTTATCATTGTAACGATTTTACCACAGCGTCAATCCTGCATATAAACGCTTTTATGCTTTTCTTTTTATTTATTCTCTTATCCATGCTTTTGGTGCTTTGTTTCATTTCATGGACTAAGACCAATCATTTTTCCAAACTCAATCAACCGATCCATCAATTCGATTGGGTCAAACCTGCATACAATAAATCGAATTTTTTTATTAATGCAAACTTCTACCTGTTGACTTATATTTTTTTTACTGTTTTGTATGGTTTTTTTGTACTTCGCTATTCAACAATCTGGTTCATCGGGGTTGTCTTTCCGGTCTTTACAACCTGGACATTATACATTCTTTTCAGGCTGCATGTTCATTTTAAAGGATCAGTATCGTTAAAGATGATACCCCGGCGCTTGTTTCGGTTTTTACTGCAACCCTATAACCTGGTTGCTTTCACTTTCCTTGGATTATTGAACGTCATATATTCCCGCTTCGAGACTAATCCTGGCAGTTTAATATTCTATGAAATAATAAGCTTATTATTCATACCTGCATTGATCATGTTTACGGGGATTTATAATAAATTGGCTAAAGAAGGACGATTCTCGAAACTCGTAAAGGAAAATATGCTATTATATAATTTTTTCCTGGTTCTTTCAGTCATTGCAATATCAATTATTCCGGTAACTTGTTTTTTTATATATGCACAGCAGAAAGAAATTAACCTGCTTATAAAAGCCCAGCAGCTTGATACGGCTGAAAATATAGAAAACCGGTTGTCAAAATTCGATTGGTTTGACACCGTTGTAAAGAAAAAAAATATTCCCTACGAACAGAGAACTGAGTTGCTTTTTAAGACTGGAGTTTATGATGATAGATGCATATTTATAAATACAAATACAGATACAACGGCTTCTGCATCTATTTCAGAGCCATACGATGAAGTGATCAGGTCAATAAGCTGGAGATACAAATCACTGGATAATGTTCTGCCGGGACAGAATGCTGCTACTGATAGAAAATGGTACAGGAATGACTTGCTCAACCTGCATCCGGCTTTGATGACTCTGAATTATAAGCTGGGTCCGGAAAATAGAAAGGCAAATCTTATGGGTAACGCCAACTCATTACAAATAAAATGTGCAACAGATTCAATATTTAAGTATTTCAGGATGGAAAATACTGAAGGCATTCTTATTATCCTGTTATCCAGCATGCTCTTAATGATCATGTTTTTCAGATTGATTCGAACTGTCACAGGCCGGTTATTTCATATATGGGATTTCATAGGAGAGGACACAATTGATCTTCATAAAAGAAATATGGTGCGTAAGCAGCTTATTAAAAATGAGTTTGATGAATATAACGGGATAGCGGAAGTGTTGAAAAGAAATGAGGAAGACCCTGACAAGAAATATGAATCTTTAAAAGAGAGGTGGGAAAAAGAGTATATGCATAACAAGGATGATAAGGACAAGATGAGAAAGCAGGAAGATGAGATTTTATACAATCAATATCATTTATCTGTGCTTTATGAGAACTTATGGAACCTATGCACTAAGGAAGAGAGGTATTTTCTTTATGATATGGCAAGGGATGGGTTCGTCAATTATAAAAGGGCTCACCTCGTTCAACAACTGCTGTATAAAGGATTGCTGATAAATTATGATAATGAAGAACTGAAGAAGAAGAATGAAGAACTGAAGACGAGGAATGAAGAATTGAAACAGAATAATGAATTACAAGAGGGCAATGAAGAATTGAAGAAGAGTAAAGGAGAACTGGAGAAGAGTAATAAAGAGCTGGAGGAAAATAAGAAAGAACTGAAGAATAATAAAGAACTGAAGATCATGAGCGTTAGTTTCAGAAATTTTATTTTGGATAAGGAAAAAAGCGAGGAAGTAACGAAGTTGAAAGAAGAGTTTCATGTGCATGGCACATGGAGTAAACTTCGCACTCCTATTCTCATAGCTATAATTGGAATTGGCACTTTCATATTCATTACACAGCAGGATATTTTTCAGCGGGTGGCTGCATTGGTTCCTACAATAAGTGCACTTCTTGGTTTAGGGACATTAATACTTGGTTCAAAAGTGAAACAGGGAATCGGATAAAGGTCCTACCGCTAGTTCCAGGTTTCTTATCAGTAGCTATTAACTAAAATGATTTGGGCTTTCAATTATCTAATAAACTTCCAAACTTAGCGGCTACTTCACCCCGCGAATGCACATCAAGTTTTCTGTAGATATTCTTTATATGGGAGTTCAGTGTTTCTCTTGATATAAAACATTCATAAGCTATTTGTTTGTATCCAAGTCCCTGCATCAATTTATTTAAGATCATCTTTTCTTTTTCTGTTATATGATAATCATTAAGATTAGGCACAGCGTCAGCTTTCTTCTTAAAATATTCAAGTACTTTAGCTGCAATGATACCATTCATAATAGATTCTCCATCTTTCAAGCTAAAGATCGCTTCTGTGATCCTGTCCGGAGAATCTTTTTTTAATAAATAACCGTTGGCTCCCGCTTTAATAGCGCCAAAGATTTTATCCGGATCTTCAAAAACTGTGAGCATAAGAATTTTTAATTCGGGCCATTTTTGTTTTAAATGCCATACCCCTTCTATTCCACTTATTCCCGGAAGATCAATATCCATGATAACAACATCAGGAAGATTAACTTCAAAACGAGGTATCATTTCTTTACAATTTCCTAATTGAAAAATTACCTGGATCTCTTCATTTCGCTGAAGGATCTTTGAAAGAGCATTTCTGTACTCTTCGTTGTCCTCTATAATTGCAAGTTTTACCATAGCATTAAAATTAACACATATAGAAATTGTAGCAATACCCAATATTTGTTATAATTAAACATAAGGCTCAGGCACTGTAATATTTATTTCGGTTCCTCTGTCGATCTCGCTTTCAATGGTGAAACCCGCCCCGATCATTTCTGAATGATGCTTCATGTTTAAAAGCCCGGAACCTTTGTCAAAAATTTTTTTTCCAGCTTCGGATTTGTCAAATCCTTTGCCGTTATCTCTTATTTGCATCAGGAGCCTGTTTTCCTCGTAGTTCAAGCGAACAATGATCTTTTTTGCATTCGCATGTTTTTGAATATTATTTAACGCTTCCTGGAATATAGCAAATAGTATTACTTGTTTTTGGCGATCTAATTTTTTGGGAGCTTCTTTTATATACAGTTCAATCTCATATCTTTTGGTTTTTTCCAGTTGATCTGATCGTTGTCTTATTGCATCACAGAGACCAAGCTCATATAAGTAGTCAGGATTGAGACTGCGAGCTATATTTTTAAGATCATCTACAATAATGCCAAGTACTCCAAGTGCCTCTTTCCTGTTCGTTTCAATCTCTTCGCTATTCATTTTTTCATCTTTATACAATAAGAGCATAGCGGTAGATATATTCGAGCCGACATTGTCATGCAAGTTTTGTGAAATAGACTTATACGTCTCTTCTAATATTTTAAGTTCTGTCTTTAATATTGTCTTTTCATGATTTAATTTTATTTCAGCTAATTGTTGTTTGTGCAAAAACCTTCTTTTATACTGGATCAGCAACGCAAATACGATCACAATGCCAAGCAGCACGACAAAACTGTGCTGATGATCAATGTCAGTTTTACTTCATTAACGGTTTCTTGCATAAAAATCCAATAACAAGTAACGAATTTCGCAGACAGTCAGAAACATCTATTACCCAGATATAATAATTGTAGGCAAAATTGGGAAAATTAGACAAAAGGTAATTCAACATGCCGAGATAAGGTGCAGTTAAGCCATAATAAAAAAGCCAGGCCAGGCTAAACCAGAATACAGGATCCCGAAAGATACTTTGTGTTTCTGTGCTGATGTATAACTGCCAGATATAAGCAACAGCAAATAGTAACATAAAGCTTCCTCCCAATACAATGCTATAAGTTTGCAACGTATAAAACCCCTGGATCCAACAAGCGTTTATGAAAAAGAATATGGGGAAAAGAACAAAAAAGACCAGGATGACTTTTTTTATGATCCTGCTATGTAACATATGATAATAGAAATAAGCGATGATAATATATTGGATGCCCCATACTAAATTATAGAGAAAATGATTTTTTAATTTATAATAAGAACCGATGATCGCCCCTGCAGTATCAGCAAAGGCATAAAGAAAAACAAAAACAAGAAGCAATTTAAAATGTAGCGGCATCCACCGACGGAATGCTATCAGTGCAACTATGGAGGCTGCCCATGAAAAAATCACTGGATAAAACTCCATAAGAAACTTCGACAGAGTCATGATGTCAAGATAGGCAATAATTGAATACCCGATTTAAAGACCGGGACTGCTTTACAACCAATAATGGATTCAATTGCAATTATCAGCCACATTTAGGTGGACAAAGAATTGAAGAGTCTCCGGGATCAGTACTGTCAGGTTCTGTAAATGCCAATGCATATACCTGTTCCGATGTACCTACCTTGTAGTCCTCACCACTGCCTGACCTGGGATCGAAAGATTTTACTGGTACTAAAACTATAGATGGTTGTGACAGGTTGCTTCCGGAGGATGCTATTTTTTGTGTTCCGGATGATAAAGGATAGCGTATAAAATAAATTCGAATTCCCGTAAAATCTGACTGGTAGTTTGCTTTTGCTGCTTGTATAAAATTTTCAAGTTCAGAAAGACTGATCGCTGCAGAATTGGTGTCAAAAGAAAGTGTTTTATTGTTTTTATAATTATCTGCCCAGGTAACAATTTTTTTTTGATCTATTAGTTTTCCGCCGCTCATAAATTTAAGTTTTTTAATATTAATAAATGGTGGTATCCCGTAAATGGTGGTATCCCGAATAAGTTACTAATATAGCTTATTAATTAATTAAATCAATACCCAAATTATGGTAGAAATCAATTAATCTGTCAGAAATCATAAGACTGTTGTTATGGAGGAGGTAAAGCATTTGAAAAAGATAAAGCCAGGAGATCAATAAAACGATCGGTGCTGTTCTATTAGATACTGGTTTGGGAAAAATAAGTAAATCTGGCAATTATTGCAGGGATTGTACCGGTACCGGGTCCATATCGGTAAAAACTTTATTTTCTCCCGCCATTGCCCAAATGAAAGAGTAGTTTGCAGTAGCTACTCCGCTATGAATGCTCCATGCAGGAGAAAGAATAGCTTGTTCGTTATTCAGGAAAATATGCCTCGTTTCTTGTGGCTGCCCCATGAAATGAATGATACGTTGACCTTCTTGAAGATCAAAATAAAAATAAGATTCCATTCGCCTGTCATGCAAATGAGGAGGCATTGTATTCCAGATACTTCCTTTTTTAAAATTCGTGACACCCAGCACTAATTGACAGCTTTGAATGCCATCGTTATGAATATATTTATTAATAACACGATGATTATTATTATCAAGGCTTCCCATTTCTGCCGGCAACGCTTCGTTCGGTTTCATTAATCGTGTTGGGAATTCATGATGAGCAGGACAAGAGAATAAAATATATTTTGCCGGAGTGGACTTATTGGCGCTGCTGAAAACAACTTTTTGTTTTCCTTTTCCTATGTATAGACAATCTTGTTTTTCCAATTCAAATTTTTCATCATCAACTGTTATATAACCATTACCGGCAATATTGATAATCCCGATCTCACGGCGACTCAGGAAATGATCGGCTCTCAATTCTCCATAAGTTTCTAATTGTAACGACTGGTCAATTGGGTTTGCTGCGCCAACGATCATCCTGTCGTAATGCGTATATACACATTCTATTTTATCTGGCTGTACTAAGTTCTCCAGTAAAAATTTTTCTCTTACTTGTTTTGTAGTGTATTTCTGAAAATCTTCAGGATGTACCTGGTGAATTACTTTCATGTCTGTTACTCCTTTGAACGATAAAGCTATGAATTAGATGCATACGAGTTTAAATACAATCCGCAAACGTTGCCGAAAAAACGATTTCAGAAAAGTGCCAGCAAATGCCGAATAGAATTGATAAAGTATAGGAGCCGATAGCTATCGGCTGCGACCCTTCAGTACTTCGTCCGCAAGTTTCGAATAAGCGAAGCTTATTTCTCACTTGTGCTCAGGGTAATCCCGATAATTATCGGGAGCGGCGCTTTTTTTGAGTAAAGAAAAGAAGGATGAAAGGAGTCCCGGTGTATCGGGATAAACTGTCGCAAGAGAAGATTCATAGTAGCAATAAAAGCCGGGTAAATAATATAAAAGCAAATAAAAAAGCCCTCCGACTTTGCCGGAAGACTTATTACATCTATTTTATTGTTATAGTTTAAACCCGACCGTGAAGCTTAATACTCTATGCTTGTTTCTATCATCTTCAGAGCTATTGCTTCCTGATTGCAGCTTGGCAAGACCTAATCCATAGTTCACTGAGAGAACAATATTCTTTGTTTCAATACCAAGCGTTCCGTTCAATCCGTAATCAAAACGCTTCATTATTCCAAAGCCTGCGCCTTCTTCATAATTCAATGTGGTTGGATCATCAGCGCTCCATTCAATATCATTTTCGCTTTTGAAAGCAGCGCCTAAAAATTTTCCCTCTGTTTTATTTTTACCTGCAACACCGATAGCGATGTATGGACCGGCACCACCAAAAATTTTTGTATCTCCACCGATTGGTCCTTTAAGAACGAGATTCAAAGGAACTTCAATGTATATAGGATTTGTTGTTGCTTTAAAATAATTCGCATCAGATGGATCGCCATCTTGTGTTTTCGTTCCTTTGCCAGTAAGTATAAGCCCGGGTTGTAAGGCGATAAACTCCGCTAATTCAATATTGCCAATAAAGCCGACCTGGAAACTTGTTAGTGTTTTTGCATCGTCAATTCTTCCATTATCAGTTATAGATACATTAGCGAGATTTAATCCGCCTCTTAATATTGCGGAGGACTTTTGGGCATTGGCACTCAATAAAATAAACAAGGGTAGAATTAAAAGAATGAACTTTTTCATAATTATACAGTTTAAGTTTACGACTGCTTTAGAGGCAAAGATGTTGCCAGAGTTTAATCTCTAAAAAATAATATTCAATTGTAATTTTATTGTAACCTTACTGATATTCTCGTAGTCATAGCCTGCATACTATAAATAATGAAACAAGGGTTTACTTATTTATTATTGTTACTGAGTTCTGTTTCTTTTGCAAAAGGAGGAGGAAAAGATTCTCTTGAATGGAAAGAACTGGTTAAGGAAAAATACACTCTTCATTATACTTCAACTGATCAAAACATAATAAAAAGAATTGACAGCGATCTTCAATCAGGTATTAATTATATTGGTGGCTTTTTTCATCATTCATTTTCTAACAAGTTTGATGTATATATTTTTCCAAGCCGAACTTTATTGGATAAACAGTGGCAAAGGGATTGGGGTGATACAAGTTTTCAATCACAATGCTGGATGATAGCAAGTGGTGTTGCTCACAGGCTTGATATTCTTTCACCAAACACATGGGCTAAGCAAGCTTGTGAACATAATGGTAATGACACAACAGAAATTCGCCAGGTTATCTGGCACGAGCTTGTTCATGTATTTCATGGGCAGCATAATCCCGATCATACATTTAGTTATATTGAAAAATTAGATTGGCTGGTAGAAGGCACAGCAACTTTTGTTAGCGGGCAATTAGATGAAAGAAGATTGCAAAAAGTAAACCGACTGATCAAAGAAAATAAAACTCCTTCAACTCTTGATAATTTTTGGAAAGGACAAGAAAAATATGGGCTGTCCGGTTCAGTGATCGCTTATATTTATAATACTTACGGAAGAGAGAAAGTGTTTGCACTATTAAAATTTACAAATAAAAAAGAGGCTTTAGAATTTCTTGCAGTATCCGAAGAACAATTAATTAAAAACTGGAAGGATTCTTTTTCTCAGTGAATAGTTATAGAACTCCCGAATTACATTTTCATCATTTACAGATGAAGCATTATCGTTATCTTTAAGAGTAAGAAAATTACTATGAGTAAAAACGATGCTGCCAAATTCATGAAGAAGGCTATACGACTTTCTATTTCGAATGTTGAAAAGGGAAATGGCGGCCCTTTTGGGGCAGTGATAGTAAAGGATGGAAAAGTAATTGCAAGAGGAGTCAATAATGTTACATCTACGAATGATCCCACCGCTCATGCCGAAGTGGTTGCTATACGAAAAGCATGCAAGGCTTTAAAAACTTACCAGCTTACAGGATGCGAGATCTATACAAGTTGCGAACCCTGCCCAATGTGTTTGGCAGCAATTTACTGGGCAAGACCAGATAAGATCTTTTTTGCCGGGAGTAAAGAAGACGCCGCTGCCATCAACTTCGATGATAAATTGATTTACGAGGAAATTGCAAAGCCAATTAATGAAAGAAAAATATTTACTCAACAAATACTTAGAGAACAGGCTTTAGAAGCATTTAGAAAATGGAGTGAGAGTCCCAATAAAATTGAATATTGAATGATTCGGTTTATTCTGAATGATCAAAACATTAAAACAAGTTTGCCGCCCGGCAGCACTGTGCTTGATCTTGTTCGTTATCATAAACGATTAATGGGAACAAAGATCGGCTGTCGTGAAGGTGATTGCGGAGCCTGTACAATTCTCGTGGGAAATATAGAGGACGAAAAACTTGTTTATCGTTCAATGACGAGTTGCCTGATGCCTTTGGCAAATGCTAATGGAAAACATATTGTTACAGTTGAAGGAATAAACGGGAAAGAACTTTCTCCGGTTCAACAGGCAATGGTTGATACGAATGGCACACAATGTGGCTTTTGTACCCTGGGTTTTGTAATGTCACTTACAGGATTTGTGCTTAATGAAAACACAAAAAATTATAATGATGCGATCAAATCAATTGATGGGAATATATGCCGATGTACAGGATATAAATCAATTGAAAGGGCTGCAAAAATTTTGAGTGATAAGTTAAATGAAAAACCCGCAACTGATACAACTGAGTGGTTGGTAAAAAATGATTTCATTCCCGCTTATTTCCTCAATGTCAAAGAAAGATTATTTCAATTGGGAAATGAGAGAGAAAATCATGCTCCAAAAGAGAATGATTCATTAATTATTGGTGGTGGAACTGATCTTGTCGTTCAGAAGCATAGCCAGGTAAAGAAATCAGTTATCGATAATTTTTTTGATAATAACAGTTTAAGAGGAATAACTGCTGAGGGTGATAAATACATGATCGGTGCTTCAGTTACAGTTACTGAATTTGCTGAGTCCCCGATCATTCAAAATATTTTCCCCGAATTAGAAAAATATATAAAGCTGATTTCTTCTATGCCGATCCGGAATATGGCTACCATGGCAGGTAACCTTGTAAATGCTTCTCCGATCGGTGATATGACAATTTTCTTTTTAGCGCTGAACGCAGAGATCATTTTAAGCAATGGGGAAACAACACGAAAAATTTATCTCAGAGATTTTTATAAAGGATATAAACAATTGGATAAAGGAAAAAATGAGTTTGTTGAAAAAATAATTTTTACAAAGCCAGCCAACAAAGCAATATTCAATTTTGAAAAAGTTTGTAAACGAACCTGGCTGGATATCGCATCTGTTAATTCTGCCTGTTTGATACAATTAGATAAAGAGGGTGTGATAAAGGATATTCATTTATCGGCTGGTGGCATTGCGCCTTTTCCCAAATATCTTTCTAAAACAGTTGCTTATATAAAAGGAAAGAAAATTGATACCGGTGTTTTGAATGAAGCGGTAAAAATTATGAATGAAGAGGTCGCTCCGATCAGCGATGCAAGAGGAACAAAGGAATACAAACGGCTTTTATTAAGACAATTATTTTTATCACATTTTATGAAAGTAACTAATTCAACGGCAGTTGTAAAACCTATCCTGGCAGTATGATCGATGATAAGATAAACATAAAAAAAGCGGAGACGCAGTTTGGCAATGCAGATGCACCGGGCCATGTAACCGGCAGATCAATTTATGTTGATGATATTCCTTCAATGGAAGGAATATTGTATTTAAAGATCTTTGATTCACCGGTTGCACATGGCAAAATAAAAAAGATTGATTATACTGAAGCAGAACAAACAGATGGAGTACTAAAGGTATTTTCTTATAAAGATATTCCTGGTGAGAACCAGATAGGAGGAATTATCCCAGATGAACCCTTACTTGCTGATAGCGAAGTTCATTTTTGCGGACAGCCGATTTTAATTATTGCAGCCGGGAATGAAGACGCAGCTGAAGAAGCTCTTCATAAAATAAAAATTGATATTGAACCATTACCTGTCATTACAGACCCAAGAGTTGCATTTGCACAAAACAAATTATTATCTCCTTCGCGAAAATTCAAGATCGGTGATACTACATCAGCTTTTACTCAATGCAAATATGTTTTTGAAGGAAGAACTGAAACCAATGGGCAGGAACATTTATACTTAGAAACACAGGGAGCCTATGCTTATCCAACCGAGCATGACAGTGTAAAAATATTTTCAAGCACACAAGGTCCAACACAAGTACAAAAAACTGCTGCAAGAGTGTTGGGTGTCAGCATGAATAGAGTTGAAGTTGACGTAAGCCGACTCGGCGGCGGTTTTGGTGGCAAGGAAGATCAGGCATCTGCATGGGCTGCAATGGCAGCATTGGTTGCTTATATTTTAAAGCGTCCTGCAAAATGTATTCTTCATCGCATGGAAGATATGCGGATGACTGGTAAACGAAATCCTTACAGCAGTGATTATAAGATCGGTCTGGATGAGAATTATAATATCCTTGCTTATGAGGCAACGTTTTATCAGAATGGAGGAGCAGCAGCAGATCTGTCTCCGGCTATTTTGGAACGGACTTTATTTCATTGCACCAACAGTTATTTTATTCCGAATGTAACTGCAACCGCTCATTCATGTAAAACAAATCTGCCGCCCAATACTGCGTTCCGGGGTTTTGGCGGACCACAGGGAATGTTTGTGATCGAAGCTGCTATTGATCATGCTGCGAAAAGTTTAGGTGTTGATGCTTCAGTGATCCAAAGAAAAAACATGATGGATGATGGCAACGAAATGCCGTATGGACAAATTATTAAAAACTCAGAAGCAAAAAATTGCTGGGATGAAGCAGTAAATAAATATGATGTTGATGCGATCAAAAAAGAAATTGACTCCTTCAATGCTAAGAATGATTTCATTAAAAAAGGAATGGCTTTAATGCCGGTTTGTTTTGGCATTTCATTTACCAACACAATGATGAATCATGCAAGAGCTTTGGTGCATGTATATTCTGATGGCTCCGTAGGTGTAAGTACAGGTGCAGTAGAAATGGGGCAGGGAGTGAATTCCAAAATGATCCAGGTTGCGGCAAAGACACTGGGTATTTCAACTGATAAAATAAAACTTGAATCAACTAACACAACCCGAGTTGCTAATACTTCTCCATCAGCAGCAAGTTCAACTGCTGATTTGAATGGTAAAGCTTTGCTTCACGCATGCAACCAGGTCAATGAACGCTTACATGCATTCATCAAAACAGAAATTGCAAGCAATACTGAATGTATTGTTGAAATTAAAGATGAAAGAGTTTATATAAATGATGAAGCAACTGTTTACAACTGGAAGAATTTAATTCTGCAGGTTTTCATGAAAAGAATTAACCTGAGTGCAAAAGGTCATTATGCCACACCTGTCATTCATTTTGATAAAACAATTGAGAAAGGTCATCCGTTTGCTTATCATGTTTATGGCACTGCGATCATCACTACAACAGTTGATTGCATTCGGGGTATTTATGAGATCGACGCTGTGCATGCGGTTCATGATGCAGGCACAAGTATCAATCATTTTGTTGATCTTGGCCAGTGTGAAGGCGGCATTGTGCAGGGTATTGGTTGGATGACGATGGAAGAAGTTGTTTACAATGAAGAAGGTAAACTGCTCAGCAATGCCCTCAGTACATATAAAATTCCTGATGTATATTCTGCCCCAAAAGAAATTACCTTGCAGTTTCTGAATACAGATAAAAATAATTTGGCAATTTTGAAATCTAAAGCCGTTGGCGAGCCCCCGTTGATGTATGGTATCGGTGCTTTCTTTGCCATTCGAAATGCCGTACTTGCATTTAATCCGCGATCAAATATCAAATACAATGCGCCCATTACACCTGAAAAAGTTTTGATGGGTTTGTATAATAATAGGAAATAATATTTTTTAACCAAACATCAGTGCTACTATTTAGCTTTTGTTGCACAGTTTACCCAGAGCACAAGTGAGAAATAAGCGAAGCTTATTCGAAACTTGCGGACGAAGTATCGAAGGGCACTCTTGTACTTCTTATAATTCTATTCATCATGAACGAGACTAAGAAAATATTCAGTAACCAGTGTTGGGTTGATAACCAACTTCAACCAGCCACAGTAAGTTTTAAAAATGATATGATCACTGCCATTGATTATGAAAAATTAGATGGCGCAGATGATGTTGGCGATAATATTTTAATGCCCGGTGCTATCGATGTTCATGTTCATATCAATGAGCCTGGCCGTACAGATTGGGAAGGGTTTGATACCGCAACAAAGGCAGCAGCTGCAGGCGGCATTACTTCAATTGTTGATATGCCACTTAATTCTCACCCTGTAACAACAACACTAAGAGCTTTCAATGAAAAACTATTTGCCACAGCAAGTCAATTGCATGTCAATAGTGGTTTTTATGGTGGACTTATTCCCGGCAGTACAAATCATTTGGAGAATCTGATAGATGGAGGAGTTCTTGGTATAAAATGTTTTCTTACACATTCAGGCATTGAGGAATTTCCGAATGTAACAGAAAAAGACCTGGACAAAGCAATGCCGATTATAGCAAAACACAATATTCCCCTGCTTGTTCATTGTGAGATGTCTGACAAGGATGCTGAATCTGACCCGATAGCTATCGGGTTTGAAAATAATACATCAAGCTATAAACATTTTTTAGCAAGTCGCCCCAACCAATGGGAAAGCGATGCGATCGACCTGATGATAAAGTTATGTCGCAAGCATAACTGCAGGGTACATATTGTTCATGTATCATCTGCAGAATCATTAAATAAAATTGAAAAAGCAAAACAGGAAGGACTACCAATAACTGCTGAAACCTGTCCGCATTATATTTATTTTAACGCAGAAAATATTCCTGATGCGCAATCTGTTTATAAATGTGCTCCGCCGATCAGGGAAAAAGCAAATAATGATCTACTAAGGCAAGCTTTTCAAAATGATATTTTAGATTTTATAGCGACTGATCATTCACCAGCTTCACCATCTATAAAAGAGATCGAGACCGGTGATCTTAAAAAAGCATGGGGAGGTATTGCCGGCCTGCAGTTTTTATTACCCGCTTCATGGACAGCTTTAAAAGAAAATATTTCACTTGAAGAATTCATTCCATTAGTTACTTCAGAACCTGCTAAGTTCATTAATGAAAAAAATAGAGGTGAGATCAAAGTTGGCAATTATGCCGATTTTGTAGTCTGGAACCCTGAAGAGAAGAAAGTAATAAGTGAAGAAGATATTTTATTCAGGCATAAAATAAGTCCTTATATTGGTGAAGACCTTTTTGGAACTATTCAACAAACTATTGTAAACGGAGAAACTGTATTTCAGGAAGGTAATATCATCAACGAAAAGAAAGGCAAATGGCTTTTGAGAAAGTAAATGAAATAATCAAAGAACAGCCCTGGTTTACTCAACTTACCGACCTCGCCGCAGAAAGACTGGGAGGAAAAGTTTTATATGCTACTGATGATTTTTTTGCTGAAAAGGAAAATCTTATAAAGCCTGGTCGTGGCATTTTTATTCCTGATAAATATACTGATCGTGGCAAGTGGATGGACGGATGGGAAAGCCGCCGCAAAAGAACTCCCGGTCATGATTGGGCAGTAATTCAATTGGCGACAAGCGGAAAGATAACCGGCTTTGATATAGACACTAATTTTTTTCTTGGCAATCATCCGCCACATGCATCCATTGAAGCTGCTTATATAAATAACGCATCTTCTATTACAGATTGGGATAAAGTTTTATGGAAAGAAATTTTGCTCAAATCTCATCTTGATGCCGGTTCGCAGAATTTTTATTTAAACAACAGCGATGAATTGTTTACTCATTTACGTTTACATATTTATCCCGATGGAGGAGTAGCTAGATTAAAAGTGTACGGTAATGTTTATAAAGATTGGAATAGTGTAAACAAGAATGGGGAGATCGACCTGGCTGCCGCCATTAATGGAGGAAAAGCCTTATTGTGCAATGACATGTTTTTTAGCTCGATGAACAATTTAATTATGCCGGGGCGTGGAGTAAATATGGGCGATGGATGGGAAACAAAAAGAAATCGTTCGCCGAACAATCGTGATTGGGTGATTCTAAAGCTTGCACATACCGGAACGATCGGAAGAATAATAGTTGACACATGCCATTTCAAAGGCAATTATCCTGACAGTTGTTCAATTGAAGCCTGTTATAGCATTGATGATAATCCTGTGATTGAAAATAAATCAAAATGGGAAATGATCTTACCCCCACAAAAACTTAGTGCTGATCGTGAACATGAATTTATAAATGAAATAAGCAAACATACACCCGTAAGCCATGTACGATTAAATATTTTTCCTGATGGAGGTGTAAGCAGGCTAAGATTGTTTGGAAAGATTTAAAACAATAATGGTTTTACATATTGTACTATATGGGATACTTGCGGTTATATTGATTATGTTGATTGTAATGTCCTACCGGTTACCTTCTATTTTAAAACATTCCACAAACAATGATGAGCAGCTTGAAGAGAAAATAAACAAGACGCAAAATTTTATTTACACCGGTATTGTACTGATTATTCTTGCCATAATTGGAAATACTTATCTGATAGTAAAAGGAACACCAAGGGAAAGTCATTTAATGGAGTGGCTGAATATTATCATTCGTGTAATGCATTTTACTTTTGGCATTGCATGGATCGGCGCCTCATTTTATTTTGTTTTTCTTGAGAATGCATTAAACCGAACTGAAAATGTAAGGGAGGAATTAGCGGGTAATCTTTGGGCCGTTCATGGCGGCGGTTTTTATTATTTGGAAAAATATAAAGTAGCGCCTAAAACAATTCCAAAGCATTTACATTGGTTCAAATACGAAGCATACTTCACCTGGCTCTCTGGTTTTAGTTTGCTGTTTGTAGTTTATTATTTCAATGCATCAGCATTGCTTATTGATAAAAATGTTTTAGACATAAGTTCATCAGTGGGTATAATGATCGGCATTGGGTCGTTTGTTGTTGGCTGGATCATTTATGATCTGCTTTGTAAATCACCATTGATCAAAAAGCCGCTTTTATTTGCAACCCTTGGATTTGCATTACTTGTTGGGTTTGCATATTTCTATACACAGGTTTTCAGCAGCCGTGCTGCCTATATTCATTTCGGCGCCATGATCGGAAGTATCATGGTGGCGAATGTATTTTTTGTTATCATTCCTTCACAAAAGGCAATGGTTAAAGCTGCTAAGGAAAATAAACCACTTGATCCGCAATTGGGAAAAAACGCATTGGCCCGTTCATTACATAATAATTATTTCACTTTGCCGGTGTTGTTTGTAATGGTGAGTAACCATTTTCCTTCAACCTTTGGATATAAATATCCATGGCTGATACTTGCTGTTATTTCGTTAGGAGCTGCAGGAGTAAAACATTATCTTAATCTCAGGGAAAAGAAGCAACAAAGTGTTTGGGTGATGCCGGTATCAGTTATAATATTATTGGCAGCTTGTTTTGTTTCCGCACCACCGGCAAATCCTAACGCATGCAAGTCATCAGTAAGTTTTGCCGAAGTAAATATGATCATCCAAAGTCGCTGCATTAGTTGTCATTCTTCAAGACCAACTGATGATATATATAAAGTTGCTCCAAATGGAGTGATGTATGACACACCAAATGATATTGTCAGGAAAAAAGAGTTGATCATGCAGCGGGTAGTATTGACGAAAACAATGCCACAGAATAATAAAACAAATATGACTGAGGCGGAACGTGACCTGCTTCGTTGCTGGATCGAACAGGGAGCACCAATAAAATAGTTTATGACACTATCAGATTTTAATAATTTAGATAAAGATATTACAGCAAAGGAACTGTTTTGCTGTTGTGGTTCGCAGAAATGGGTTTCATTATTAATGAAAAAATTTCCTTTTGGATCGCAGGAATCTTTAGTTGAAAGCGCAACGACAATATGGTATAATGAATGTGATAGTAAAGACTGGCTGGAATCATTTACGCATCACCCCAGGATAGGAGATAAAAAAAGTTTAACTGAAAAGTTTGCAGGAAAGGAGCAGGCTGGCGTTGCTTCTGCAACAGAAGAAATAATTGATGCATTAGCAAAAGCCAACAAGGAATATGAAAACAAATTTGGATTTATTTTTATAGTGTGTGCTACAGGAAGATCAGCAGGGGAAATGTTGAGATTGCTAAATGATAGATTGAAAAATGACCATGTTAGTGAATTAAACATTGCAATGAATGAGCAGCATAAGATCACGTTGATCAGGTTTAAAAAACTTTTTGAAGACTTTCAATTTTTAAAAATGAGCCAGGTAACAACACATGTACTGGATACTTCGGCCGGTAAGCCGGGAAAAAATATAACCGTACAATTAATGCAAATCGAAAGCAATGAGTGGAAATCAATTGCACAGGGAATAACTAATAATGATGGCAGGGTACCGGATCTGTTGCCGGAAGGAAAAAATCTTTCGGCAGGTAATTATAAAATAGTATTTGAAACAGGGAATTATTATGCAACACAGAACATAAAAACTTTTTATCCGGCTGTTGAGATACTGTTTACCATTTACGACGATAGCCATTATCATGTCCCATTGCTTATTAGCCCTTTTGGCTATTCCACTTATCGTGGAAGTTAAAATTGCTCTTTAATTTAAAATGAAAAATTTACTCTTCCCAATTCCCCTTCAGGGGATAGGGGCAAAATTTTCCAGATGAATCCTACAATTCCGATAAGTAAAAAAGAAACACTATTTAATAGTTTGAAAGAAGCTAATACGGCTTTTCAAAAAATTTATACTGGTGACAGGAGTGAAAGACAACCTGTTCATACATTATATGGAGGTGCCAACTTGTTTAAATATGATTCTGCAAAAGCATTAGGGGAAAGAGCATTGGAAATACTGCAAACCTATGCTCCTGATCATAAAGTTTTTGGCCGGGTATTTGGCTTTGACAATGCTGAGTTTAGTAAAAAGATCCATGATAAAGTAATTGCCAAGTTAAAAAAGGAAGCGATCGAAGATTTCAGGATTGATTTTGAAGATGGGTATGGTAATCGAAGTAATGAAGAAGAAGATGAAACTGCAGTAACGGCAGCAAGGGAAGTTGCAAAGGGAATGAAAGAAAAAACACTTTCACCTTTTATTGGAATTCGCATTAAACCTTTTACCGAAGAAATGAAAGAGAGAGGGCTGCGAACTCTGGATATTTTTTTGACCACATTGATCAAAGAAACAAATGGGAAGCTGCCTGAAAATTTTATAGTGATGCTTCCTAAAGTTACAATACCGGAACAACCCGCTACACTTGCAGCCTTCTTTGACGTATTGGAAGACGAATTAAAGATGCCGAAAGGAAGTTTAAAAATGGAAATGATGGTTGAAACAACCCAATCTATCATGGCTATAGATGGAACGAATCCGCTATATAAATTTATAAAAGCAAGTAATGGAAGATGTATCGCTATGCATTTTGGTACTTATGATTATACAGCAAGCTGCAGCATTACTGCCAAATACCAGGAAATGGATCACCCGGTTTGTGATTTTGCACATCACATGACAAAAGTTGCCCTTGGACATACCGGAATTTGGCTAAGTGATGGTGCAACGAATACAATGCCGATCGGCCCCCATCGCGGTGATAATTTAACTGTAGAACAAATGGAAGAGAATAAAACCATTGTTCACCGAGCATGGAGAAAAGGTTATGATCATATTCGTCATTCGTTATGGAATGGATTTTACCAGGGATGGGATCTGAACCCGGCTCAATTTCCAATGCGGTATGCAGCTGTATTTGCATTCTTCTTAGAAAGTTATGATGATGCGGTTGAACGTTTAAAAACATTTGTAGAAAAAGCCGCCCGTGCAACGTTGATCGGTGATGTGTTTGATGATGCTGCTACAGGGCAAGGCTTATTAAATTATTTCTTAAGGGCATTAAATAGTGGCGCCATTAGTGAAGATGAAGTTTTAGCAACCGGTCTTACATTAGATGAGATCCGCGGACGTTCATTTAAAAAGATTTTAGAGAACAGAAAAAAATAAGATGGATGTTTGGGAATTTATAAATGATAAATTTTTCGCAAATATCAATGTGATGCTGCTGTATGTTTTGGAAAGTGAAGGAAGCTCACCTGGTCGTAAGGGTTTTAAAATGGCAGTAACCGCTGATGGAGATATGTGCGGAACAATTGGCGGCGGAATAATGGAGCATAAATTTGTTGAAAAAGCAAAGTCACTTCTTCTATCTGGCTCGAAAGCTATTGAGCTGATAAAACAATTTCATGATAAAACTCATGATAAGAATCAATCAGGCATGATCTGTTCCGGCAGCCAGCTAATTGTTCTCATTCCATTGAGCCCGGATGCGAATAATGTGATCAAACAAATTATTAATGCTCAAAAAGAAAAAGAAAATAAGACCATTTATATTTCACCAACAGGAATTAAGGTTACTGACCAGCCACCAAAAGGACTTGATTCTAAAACAAAGACAAACTGGAGCTATACCGAGTCAATAAATCAAAAACCAGTTATTCATATTATTGGTGGCGGTCATGTTGGCTTAGCTCTTACTGAATTGATGAATTATCTTGGTTTTTATATTAAACTTTATGATGACAGAAACGAATTAAATACTATTCAGCAAAATTTATTTGCAGATGAAAAGCATTTTATAGATTATAATGTAATTGGCGAACAGATAGAAACCAGTAAAAATGATTTTGTCGTCATTATGACGATAGGTTACCGGACCGATAAAGTAGTTTTAAAGCAATTATTGAGTAAAGATTTTTTCTATCTCGGGTTGTTGGGTAGTGAAAAAAAGAATGAAAGGCTTTTTGAGGAATTAAAAAATGAAGGAGTGGATCAGGGTAAGCTTGATAAAATTTTTGCGCCCATCGGAATAAACATTTTCAGCAAAACAACAAAAGAAATAGCAGTAAGCATTGCTGCACAAATAATACTTGAGAAGAATAAAAATTTACCTACAGGAAGAACAAAGCAGCCAGATGATTAAACCGTTTTAATCAAGTACCTTTCCATAGAGTAATAAATTGCATTAAATGAAAAAAGTTTTTCTTGGTGGCACTTGCAATGGATCATTATGGCGGGATGATGTGATCAAGAAGTTAAAAATTCATTATTACAATCCATGTGGAGAGACCTGGACGCCGGATATGATGAAAGAGGAATTAAGGCAAAGAGAAGAATGTAATTTTTGCCTTTATGTAATCACTCCAAAAATAGAAGGTTTTTATTCCATTGCTGAAATAGCAGATGATAGTAATAAACGTCCGGAGAAAACCGTATTTTGTTTTATAAAAGAAGATGAAGAAAAAAAATTTAGTGATGTACAGATAAAATCTTTGGAACAAGTAGCCAAGATGATAAAAAAAAATGGGGCCACTGTTTTTAAAACGCTTGATGAAGTAACAGATTTTTTAAACCACCAATAGAACTAATATGACTGCTTTACTTGAACGCCTGGATGCAAAAACTCCTAAGAAGATCCTTTCATTAGATGGCGGTGGCATTCGCGGTGCACTTACACTGGGGTACTTAAAAAAAATTGAAGACATTTTGAAAGCAAAGCATCCTGAGAATAAAGATTTCAGGATGAGTGATTATTTCGACCTGATCGGCGGTACTTCTACCGGCGCCATCATTGCTAGCTTATTATCGCTGGGAAAAACGGTTGATGAGATCACTCAATTATATATGGATCTTGGAAATAAGATCTTTGGTGAAAAAAGAAATTGGTGGAATCCGCTGGAAACATATCAATGGCTAAAAGCAAATTATGATTATAAAGGAATAGCCGAGGGATTGCAATCTGCATTAGGCCCTGATACTACTTTAGGCAGTGATAAAATAAAAACGGGGCTTTGTATTGTAGCTAAAAGAGCAGACACAAATAGTATTTGGCCGGTGATCAATCATCCAAGAGGAAAATACTATGATGCTGCTACAAGTAAGAATAAAGATTTTTTATTGTGGAAAGTTGTAAGAGCAAGCACAGCGGCCCCAACTTATTTTGCCCCGCAATTGATGGATGTAAAGACTGATCAGCTAGCAGCTTTTATTGATGGGGGACTTAGCATGGCAAATAATCCGGCATTAACATTACTGATGGTAGCTACATTAAAAGGATTTCCGTTTCATTGGCCAATGGGTGCTGACAATTTATTATTGGTTTCCGTTGGCACCGGATATCTTGAATTTAAAAAGCAGGTTGGTGATATTGACGATGCAACAATGCTAACATGGGCCGGCAGCATTCCTGATATGCTGATGCAGGATGCAAGCTGGCAAAACAGGATACTGCTTCAATGGTTATCTAAATCTCCAACAGCCGAAATAATGGACAGGGAAATTGGTGATATGAATGAAGATAATATTTCCGGTACTCCGCTACTTTCTTATCTCCGCTACAATTTTGCTATTACAAAAGAAAATTTAAATGCGCTTGGAATGGAGAGAGAGTTTGATGATCATGATGCGATAAGCATTGCTGATATGGCTAAGGCAAAAAATAAAGAATTGCTTTATGAGATCGGGGAAAAAGCCTCATCGGTTATTAAACCCGAGCATTTTGGAAATTTTTAAAATGGGAGTAAGCTAACATTTAAAATCTTCCGAGCTTGATTGCGATTTTTTGTTTTTCATTTTGCCACCAATAAATTTCTCCTGATGGGCTTGGCATTCTTAAATTGAAATATCCATCAAGGATATTGCAGATCTTTATCTTGTACTTCCCATTTTTAATAACATCATGAAAATAATAGTAGCCATCTTTGAAGTAGGCTTTTTGCCAGCCAGCCAGTCCAGGAATCAATTTATAGAACCCGTCACAATCTTTTGTAAAAAGGATATTTTTATTCTTCTCTAAAATGCCTTTGTTAGCTGCATTATTTGGAATAATATAAACAAGAAAAGTGTCTTTTGTTATGGGCATTTTTCTTTCACCCGATTTATCATACACCTGTATTCTCAGATTGCCCGGGAAAACACTTGGTGCATTAAGATTAGCCAATTGATTCTTTTTTGCGGCTTCCACTTGCTGTTTAAGGTCTGCGATCTGTCTTGCACTTAAAGCTAAATCCTGTTCAAGTTTTTTTATTCTTCCTTCCAACTCGGTTTTAAGGTTAGAAAGTTGATTGTTGTTTTGCGACAGTTCATTGTTGGCTTTTCCCAGAGTAGTCAATTCAATTTTCTTTTTGTCTAATTCTTCTTGTATCGATATAGATTTTTTCTTTTCTTTTTTCAATTCGTTTTCAAGTTCAATTTTCTTAATATCAATTCCTTTCAACCTGGCATCTTTATCAGCAATGGTATCTGCCAGCTTGGTAGAATCATTCTTTAACACCTGTACCTGGCCTTCCAATTTTTTTAATTGTGCTGCAATGTTTGAATCGATATTTTCTGGAATATAGCCTGACTTAATTATTGAATCCAACCTATTAATTTCATTTTTTAATCTTGCAATTTGTGCAGCACTGCTGTCCTTGTTTTTCCACTTATTTATGACCGCAGTTTCAAGCGAATCTTTTTTGTATACCAGCAGGCTATCAAACTTTCGCATTTCTTTTTTTGAAAGGTCAGTAGCTGCTTCTGTTATTCTTAAACTATCAATAGCATTATTTTTTGCTTTTATAGCCTTCGTACTTTCATTTGTAAAAATGGCTAAAGCTCCAAAACCAATTAAAAGCAATAGCGCAGCAATAATCGCCACCCGTTTTTTTAATTTGGCAAAGGCCGCATCTTTTCTTCTTTTCTCCCTATCAGTTTTTATGATCGGGGCAACGACATCATGAGTCAGTTCTACTGCATTGTCATCTTCTCTTATAAAATACCGGCCATTTAATTCATTAATAGCTGGCCGTAGTGTTTCGTCATCACCTCCCAAATTGTATTTGGTGCGGAAACCTTCCGATGTAATGAGTTTTTCCTCAAGGAATTTTTTTACCGGGTCGCCTGATCCTCTTTTTTCTTGTTCATGGATTGATAACTTTTCATTGGCTGCCGTAACCGCTTCTTCATAAATAGTTCTCAGGATTGTTTCTTTCGGATATTTATTCAGTAATTCAGCTGAAACTTTCCCGCCACCACTTGCAATTCTTTCAGTATCTATGTAGGCGCATACCTGGCTAAGTAAGGAGGGCTCTACTGTTACAAGATCAAAAGAAACATTACCGGGGTCATTGGTAAAATAAGAAACGATTTGTTTTGCTTCAGCTGGATTTATCTTGTCTTTCCATGTTTTTGTAATTACTTCATAAGCCTGGTTGCCATTCATTGGCAACAACCTGAACCGTGAATATTTCAAAGAAGGGATTTTTGAAGCAATACTTTCAAATTCGGGCAAATACTCTTCTCTAAAAGCGAATACGATTTTTGTTCTTTGCGTTTTGTAATTATAAGTGATCTGGTCCCTATGATTTAGAAATTGATACTCTAATTTTTTGGGAATATTATTTTCGATCAAATCAGAAAGCTCTTCCCAAAATGCCGGCATTTCATTTGCCCAGCGTGGATGAGTTTTAGACAGCGTAAATATTTCTTCAAACTGGTCAAAAACAAGAATTGGCGTAATCGAAACCCATAAAAGTTCCTTATGAAAATATTCCCAAAGGGTTTCTTCGCCAGGGTATGTTTGCACATTAAATTTGTAGTTATCAATTTCTTTTTTTAAAACATTCTTCACTTGCGTTACAAGATCAGAACTATCCTGATTGAATTCGAGTCGTATCCTGAATGGAAGACAGTAATTTTTTCGAAGTTTAGGAAATACGCCTGCATTCAATAATGATGTTTTCCCTGTGCCAGAACGACCAAAAACAATAGTGAGTGAGTTTAGCTGAATAAGAGTTGTTGTTGCGTCAATTTCGTTATCCCGTCCGAAAAATGCGTTACTATTCGCCTCTGTATAAGATCGCAATCCTAAAAAAGTGTTCGTATCCTTTTGAATTGGATTGTTTGTTGCTATAGGCATAAATAATTACTTATACAAGATCAAGCATTTTTTTTATTTGATTTAAGAATATCTCATTTGGTTTTCCTTCGGGTATTTTTGTGATATTCAGCTCAGTTATATGTTTATCAAAACGCTTTTGAATTTTCTCGCCATATGAAGAGCTATCGTCAATTATTACCGGGACCAGAAATTTTTCTTCTTCATTATCTTTTTCCCTTGCCCTCCATTCGTAACTTCCAAAAAGCCATTCCTTAAAAACATATCCATCGTCATGATCAAGGCTATTGGCAGAAATAATGGGTATAAAAAGATCTGCATTGCGGATACTGTCTTTTATTTTATTTTCCCATTCATCACCTGCTTCCAGTTTTTCTTTATCATACCAACAATCGACATTAGTGATTTGCTCAATTCCTTTTTTTAAATTTTCCACTGCTATGGTATCAGCTCTTGTATAACTCAGGAAGATGGATTTCTTTCTCGGGTTTTTCGTTTTCCACTGCCTGGCGAACTCATATACAAAGTCTTTTGTACTTCCCTCATAAGTTATCACTCTGTAGTTTTTCAAAAACTCGTAATCATGATTTCGTTTTTCGCCGGGATCATTAATAACAATAACTTTCCGTGAGCCCCAGTCATGTAATGGCTGATTCGATAATAGCCTCATGGCAAAACGGATCATCCAGTCGGCAAAAGAGCAACCCAGGAATAAAAGTGAATTATCTCTTAAAGCGCCAAGGATTTTCGGAGCCGCTGTCATTTTTGTAGCAAATAAACTGGCATATTCAAGCATGTCTTCTTCGCTAAGGGCTACATCCGTTGTTTGTAACAATGATCCGAATACATTAAATACATGAGGCGTTTCCATTTTATCCAGCGCCGGAAAATCATCAATATTGCTTTGAATAGAGAAATTGCGGGAAGTAACTGGTTGTTTACGATGATCTTTGATCTTATCCTCTAATACATTATTATAAACAGTTGTATTTATGTAATAATTCAGATCGCTGATCGTCAAAAATTCATCCAATAAGGGTAATTCAAAATTAATACCTCTGACCACTGGCTTCAACGCATCGATCAGATCAGGTGTTTCTATTTTTTTCTTTAATTCCAGGTAGTTAAAAGTTTCTGGTAGCGAAGTGATCTGAAAATCGGTTACATCATTTTTTTCCAGGATCTTTTGAGAAAGATAGTAATCCAATGGCTTCAGCGTGTCAGCGTCTTTATAGCAATACATTTCCTTACCGAGTACCGGAGTCAGTTTCTTATCTGCTATCAATTGAATCAACTCATCCCAGTCGGATTGGTCTGAAAATATTTTATTCATAAAAGATCAATTGCTTGAAAATGTAACGGTTCAGTTCTTGTAAGGCAGGATGGGTATGGCTTAATAATAGGTTGATGAAATTAATCTTTTTTCTTAAAGTTTTTATATTGAGTAGCGGTTTTATTATTGAGTTATATTAGCATTTTTACCAATTGATCTATAATCGGGGGCAAAATCAATTTTATTAATAGAAATAAATCTTAATTTCATTGGCTTTTTGAATAAGATCAATATAAACTTTCGCCACCAAAAAAGATTTTTTATGAAAGAGCCATCAACTGAATCAAAATTGATATTAGGAAAAGAATATCCGGCCGAAAACGAACCGGACATTGCCCGGGACATCGTAAAGCTGTTGAAAGATCAGATGCTACGGACTTATCCGCCTGGTAAAGCAATGCAAAAGCGCCAGGTTCATCCAAAACTAACTGGATGTGTTAAAGCGGAATTTTTCATTGCCGACTTACCTGACAGTCTGAAAGTCGGGCTTTTCAAGGAAGCGAAATCATTTCCGGCATGGATTCGCTTTTCAAATGGTGAAACTCATTTATCGAGTGATTCAAAAAAAGATTTCAGGGGATTTGCAATAAAACTTATGAATGTGCCCGGTAAAAAACTTGATTTTACACATCCTGATATTACCAGCCATGATTTTATCTTATTGAATAATAAAACTTTTATTTCAAACGATGTAAAACAGTTTACAAAAGTATTATACCTGCTCACCACTCCGCATAAACTGAGTTCATGGCCACGCAAATTCATAATTGCTTTTTCCAGTATTCCGTTAATAAAAAGAGTCGCTAAAGCAAAAGTAAAGATCAAACATCCGGCTGAAATTCCCTACTTCAGCACTACTCCATACCGGTTTGGTGATGAATCAAAAGCTGTGAAGTATGCGGTCATTCCCTCACCAGATAATAAATTATTATATCCGGATATAAAGAGCAAGGATTTTTTAGGTGTAAACATGGCAGCGACTTTGAAAGAACATGACCTGGTTTTTGATTTTTGTATACAGTTTCAAACTGATGCGGATAAAATGCCAATAGAAGATCCCACTATAGAATGGACATCAGAGCTTGTTAAGCTGGCTACTATTCGAATACCAGCACAGGTCATAGATACAGAAGAAAGAAAAAATATTGGTGAAAACCTTTCTTATAATATATGGCATTGTCTGCAAGAACATCGGCCATTAGGGATATTTAACCGGCTAAGAGCACATATTTATGAGGAAATGTATGCATTCCGTCATCAGCATAACGGTATAGAAGATAAAGAGCCTGAAGCAGGCCCGGATTTTTTTAATGATACTAATAAAACATAGTATGGATAACATTCAGATAGTACAGGATGTTTACAAAAATTTTGGCGAAAGAAATGTGCCGGGTGTATTGGCACACTTTGATAAAAATGTAGTTTGGATGAGACCTGACGCACCTGAGATACCTTTTTGCGGAACGTACAATGGTCATGAAGGAATGATCAAATTTCTTACCCTGGTTTCTCAAACAATAAAAATGATATCATTTGTTCCTAAGCAATTTTTAGGGAACGGAGATACTGTTGTTGTTATGGGAGAGGATTCAGCAGATGTAATCTCCACAGGCAAAAGTTACACTACTCATTGGATACAGGTGTTTGTTCTGAAAGATAAAAAAATTGTACAGGGTCGTGCATATATTGATACGCTGCAAATCGCTAAAGCCTTTCAAACTTAGATAGTTCCTAAAAATTTCAATGCAGTTACAGAAGGGAAAAAGAAATAAGCGCCTCCTTTTACTGTGACGAAACTCTGCAAGTTTGGAATTACTTTATTTACTGTTTTTTGTGGTATTGTGAAATTTTGTTTTACTCCAGCTGCGGGACATTCCCTTACACCGATTATAGGATCAGGATCATCATAAAGTTTTTTGAACTTTGGAGAATTGGCCCAGGTATATTGAATGAATTCAAACTGTTTGGAAATATTTGCATTAAAACAACCAAACAATAAACCAACTTCTCCATTGGGTTTATGATTTTCAGCAGAGCCAATAAAATCTTCACCATAAGAACGAACACGTCGCATAATACGATGGCGTCTTGTCAATTTTAGAGAAACTCCCGGGGGTGATTCTTCAAAATGATCTCTTGGATTAGTGCGGCGGATATGTGAACCAAAAGGACATTTTTCTCCGTCCTTATCTTTTTTTATATAACTAAAATTATTATCGTCGCTGTCAATGCCAGGACCCGGATCTTTATCTGGATGATTTACAAGCGGTGCTCCGCTTGGCCAACGTCCCATCAATTTGGCTGCAATTTTTGTCGCTTCTTCATTATTTGTATTGCCATGTTCATCCATGGCTTGTTTTTTTATAAAGCTCCAGTAACCATTTACATTTTGTTCCAGTTGCCGTAAAACAAAATAAGTTCCATTTCGTCCGATATCTTTAAATGCTTTACCAGTCGCATTATCTTCATATCCGCCCGGATTATCCGAAAGTAATTCGGGTTTGCCCTGGGGAACCTTAAGTAAAGGTGCATCCGGATAAACATCGTATTCATTTTTATAACCCAATACAAATTCACCAGGATTTACATCGTCATTATTACCCGCCGCATTAATACCACTGCCTTTAATAACTGGTTGAGAAATTCCATCCCGAAAACCAAAATGTTCCCTGTCGTTGGGCAATGGCTTTCCGTCTAAAATATGTACAACAGAAATTCCTGCTTCAAATTTTTCTTTTAAGTGCTGAAAATAATTTTCAGCGATTGCATCATTTTTTCCAAATACCATAAGGATGAGATCGACCCTTTCATTAGCCGGTCCGCCCCATTGCCATTTTGAAGGATCACTGCTGTCAAAATCTCCCAACAATCTCTGCCGGTGTGGCGAGACCATTCCTTCCCTGAATTCACGGGAAAACGTATGCATGTTGTCTTCATGATTATAACCTAATGCAATTAAACCGCTACTGGTAATTCCAATGTTAAGACAGGTTTCATTTATTTGGGCATTCGCATGTGTAATGTTATCTGCAACAGATGCAATAAATCTCTTTGCTGCTGTTGCATCTTTCACTTGCATCAGGTAATATTTTGAACTACCCATCTCTTTATAATCTTTAATAAGATAGGCCTGTATCTCTGAAAGTTCTAATAGCGCCATCGTATAAGTTTAAAATCTTTTTAAAAATATTTTTGCCTGTTCTTCATTAAGATCCATATACAACTCATTCCGGATCTTAGTATTGTTGTTAATGTTTTTAATTGACAGGTCAGGATAAGGACAATACCAAACCTGTGTAGGTACCTGTGTGCTGCGACTCCATGCTAAAAAATGTTCTTCATCGTAAGCACCGCCTGTTATCATGAATTTTGTTTTTGGAAAATTAACCGTGTTACTGAAGATGCCGGTCAATCCCCAACCTGATTGATCAATAAAATCTCCAAGGTATTGTTGCCAGTTACCGTCAAAATTGCTGAAAAACAAAACATGCCTATTATTATCAAACAAAACCCAGCGGGCAAAATGGATAGTTGGAATATTTAACAACTTACCATGTACAAAAACGTTATTGGCCAATACTCTTGTTCTTAACATCCATATTTGGAAATTAAGTCTTCTGATAAAACTCGGTTTCAACACGGCGACTTGTGTAAATTGATTCTGCGGAAACAGGTCTTCTACTTCTTTTAATTTATTTACTTTCTTATCATCCAATTGGCTAAGTGTAAGAGTTTGTTTCTTATTCCAGAGTTCATGAAATAAAAACAAGTATAGTGCACCGACAATAATTAGTGGTATTGCAACTAAAAGCAAAAGACCATAACCTGTAATATTCAGCCATTTTATTCCCTGTACACCGGCTTTTTGTTTAGCCCATTCAAATTCAGATTTTGAATCGATCTCATTCCTGATGGCCTTATGAATTTCCACTGCAGTTGTTTTTCCATTCCATTTATTATTTGAGATATAATTCCAGATATGATCCCGCAACCTTTTTTCCTGGTGTATTTGTTGAACAGATCTGCCGGGGGCGCCATTAAAAAAAGCAGAGGTCTTAATGCTATATTTCTTAAGATAATTTTTTCGGTTTTCAATTGTTCTTGCACCTTCCTCAGGATAACCTTCACAGCAGTCGTATATATCATCAAAATACCTTGTAAGCTGAGTTACTAATTCAGTCAGGTGATTGTCTTTATCTCCATCAAAATTTGTTGAGAATATCAGCCTTGTTCCAACCGGAACTGACGGTTCATCACGAAAAGATTCCCTGTTTAGTATTACCCATCTTCCGTAATGCAGAGTGGATACTTTTTTAAATTCCGTTTCTGTTCCTTGCTGTAAATTTTCCCTGATGATGTTTAACCTCTTATCCAGTGTTTCTGCCTTATCTTTTTTTACCGGGGAAAGAATGGTTAGTGGGTGCTGTTTGATCATATCATCCGCAATTTGGTGGTTGAAACAGGTCTAATAATGGATTTTATTTAAGTTATAAATAGGGTGTCGAACTGGAATTATCGGTGGTATTCAGATCTTCTTAATAAAAGACAAAGTAATATAATATAAATATTGAACATGAAGAATGAGTTTATTTATATTATTTGGACAAAAAATATGAACTTACAATAATTATTCACTTCCGAAGAGTTCATTCGGCCAAACCACCAATCAATGATCAGGAATATTGATCATGCTAATGTTATTCATTATGGCTCTGATTCATTAATTATTAAATCACCTTCGAAGGACAACGGTCACCAGGTCTGTTTAAAAATAATTAATGAAGAGTTTCCATCTTCTGAACTTCTGTCCCAATTGGAAAATGAATTTGAGATCTGCTCAAAGACAAAAAGCAGTTTTATAAGAAAAGCCATTGGAAAAGAAAAAAAAGACGAACATGCTGCACTTGTTTTGGAATATGTGCCGGGCAAAAATCTTTCTAAATTCATAGTTGATGAAAGTCCCGGGCTTGAGAAACAACTTCAACTTGCAGTGGCGATCGCAACGGCCTTATATGATCTTCAAAAAGAAAATATTTTTCATGGTCAACTGCAATCTTCAAATATTATTATTGAGAATGAAACTGATCGTCCCTGCCTGATAGATTTTGGACATGCCTCCATCGGCAATGTATATGGAACTTTGCAACAATTTTCAAGAGAAAAAGAAATTGAACATCTCGCATATATCGCTCCGGAGCAAACAGGTCGTATAAACAGACCGATCGATAACCGTGCTGATCTGTATTCTTTCGGTGTTATTCTCTATCAATTGTTCACCGGTCAACTGCCATTTGAAAGCGATGAAGCTCTTGAAATGATCTATGCTCATGTTGCAAAAACACCTGAAGAGCCGCGGCGGGTAAATAAGGATATTCCCCAGGCAGTTTCAGATATCATTATGACCTTGCTTTCAAAAAATGCAGAAGACCGTTATCAATCTGCCTTTGGTGTAAAAGCTGATCTGGAAAAATGTTTACACCAATATCAATCACATAAGCGGGTTGATGAGTTCAAGCTTGGCTCACAGGATTTTTCAGGTAAATTATTAATACAAGGAAAACTTTACGGAAGAGAAAAGGAGATCAGTCGCCTGAATAATTTGTTTAACAATTGTGCCATTGGAAAAAAATCAACTTTATTCTTATCGGGTTATTCAGGCAGCGGTAAATCCGCATTGATCGAATCGTTACATAAACCAGTATCACATAAAAAAGGATTTTTCATAAAAGGAAAATTTGACCAAATAAGTTCGGATACACCTTACTCCACTTTTGTCCAGGCATTCAATGAACTTATTCAAATGATCCTAACTGCAGAGGATGCATACAGGTTAAGATGGCGAAAAAGAATTATGGAAACGATGGGAGGCTCAGTAAAGATCCTCAGTCAATTTATCCCGTTAATTGAAGAGCTTACCGGAAAGTTACCTGATGTACCCGTTTTAAAAGGGATCGAAGCACAGAACAGGTTCAACTATGAGTTTGCGAGATTTATTAAAACTGTTGCCGACAAAGAACATCCGCTGGTGATCTTTATTGATGATCTGCAATGGGCAGATGCCTCTTCATTAAGCCTTATTAAAATTATTGCCGAGAATCGTGATATAGAATATGTAATGTTTATCGGTGCCTACCGGAAAAATGAAGTGGGTGAAGATCACTCACTGATGAAAAAGATAAATGAACTGCGGGAAGAGAATGTTCCGTTTGATGAAATGGAGCTTGATGATCTTTCTTTTGAAGATATAAATGAGCTTGTGGAAGGAGCACTTGGAACTAAACTTAAGCATGTATCATTTTTATCCGATATCATTTATAATAAAACAAAAGGAAATGCTTTTTATACCTGGCAATTCCTGAGATCAATTTATGACGAGGGATTTCTTTGGTTTGATTTTGAAAAAGAGCACTGGCAATGGAATGCAGACCTGATCATGCAAATGAATGTGTCCGGCAATGTGGTAGACCTGATGACATCTTATGTACAAAAATTACCTCCCGAAACACTTGAACTGCTCGAAACTGCATCGGCAATTGGTAACAGGTTTGATAAAAAAACTTTGTCGATCGTAAAACAAACAGATGATAAAAAATTACAAAGCCAGCTCAATATTGCAGTGTCTGATGGATTACTGATCTCATCAGTCGACGAATATAAGTTTGCGCATGATCGTGTTCAACAAGCTATTTATTCACTCATACCGGATAAAGAAAAAATCTCACTTCATCTTTTAAATGGAAAAAGATTAGCAGCACATTACGGGCCAGCCGAGCAACATGAAAGGATCTTCGAAATAGTAAACCAATGGAACCTTGGCGCTTCACTGCTTACTGATAAAAAAGAAAAGGCTTATATCGCTGATCTTAACTTTAAGGCTGGAAAAAAAGCTATGGCTTCAACGGCCTATCCACAGGCTTTGCAATATTTTGAGAAAGGAATTGTTGTTCTGGATGGAACAGAATGGGAAAACGAGTATGATTTCTTATCTGAGTTAACGGTCAGCGCTGCAGAAGCTGCTTATCTCTCCGGTGAATATGAAAAGGTTGAAAAGTATGTGCAATCAATGATACAGTATAGCCATGCATTAATGGATTCAGTGAAGGCTTACGAGATCGAAATAAAAAAGTTGATCGCCCAAAACAAATTAATAGAATCAATAAAACTTGGATTAGAGGTATTAAACAAGCTTGGGATCAAATTGCCAATGAATCCGGGTAAATTTTCAGTTTTAAAAGACCTGTTGCAAACAAGATGGCTGTTAAAGAATAAGGGAGCAGATTATTTTAACGGTCTTCCTGAAATGAAAGAGGAAAAGGAAAAAGCTTCAATGCGGATCATGTCAGAAATTTCATCGGCTTCATATTTTGCTGTTCCCAATCTTGTTCCTGTGCTTGTATTCAAAATGGTAAAGATGACTGTAAAGCATGGGTTATCTCCTAAATCACCATTCAGTTTTGCTGCGTATGGATATATATTAAGTGCTCATTTGAAACAGACCGATAAAGGAAGTAAAATGGGTGAGATCGCTATTCAGCTGGCGAGAAAAATAAATGCAGAAGCTGTGATGGGTTCGCTTATTACAACAAGTAATTTATTCCTTGATCATTGGAAGAAACCTTTATCTGAAATAAGTACTGATCTTGAAAAAGCTTTTAAGCTGTCAATCGAATATGGTGATAATGAGTATGCATCTTATGCTGCCCACAATTTAGTTTATCATTTATTTATTAGTGGCTCATCGCTTCACACCCTTTCAAAAAAAGCGGAAACACTCGATCTGCAGGTTGAAAAATTCAAACAGGACCTTACAGTAAAAAGGATCCGTCTTTTCCGCCAGGCGATCGATAATTTAATTAATGAGACTGAAAGTCCTGATATACTTCAGGGCACTATTTATGACGAATCAATATTGGATATAGGAGAAATGACAAAGGAAAATGAAGTGTATTTTCAAAATCTTTATATACTTAAGTTATACCTCGCACTGTTGTTTAATAAATCAGAGCATGCAAAAAAGTATATTATTCAATCTGAGCGATTCGAGGAAACCGTAAAAGGCAGTTCTTTGGAACCATTGTTTTATTTCTTTCGGTCATTAGCTATCGCTGATTCTTCAATTAATACTTCCGTAAAACGGCCAATCTTAAAGCAGGTAAAGAATGATATTAAGCAATTAAAGAGATTTGAAAAGCTGGCGCCCCAATATAATCGTCATAAAACTTTATTGCTGCAGGCTGAATATTGTTATTTGAAGGGAGAAATGGAGAATGCAAAAATATTTTATGATAAGGCGCTTACAATGGCAACTGAAAATGGTATGATCAATGATCTTGCATTTTGCTGGGAAAGAGCTGGTCAATTCTTTTTAAATACAAAACAAGATCTGCTTGCAGATTTTTATTTGCAAAACGCATACAGAACATATCGACGCTGGGGTGCAGATGCTAAACTAAAACAGATGGAGAAGCGTTATACACATCTTCATTCTGGCAAGCCGATCGTTTGGCGTACGGAAACCACACAGGAAACAATTCATGAAAGAACCGGCAGCCTTGATATGGAAACTGTGCTCAAAGCATCTTCCGCTATTTCGGGAGAAATAGTTATGTCAAGACTGTTGAGAAAGATGATGCAAATAATTTCTGAAAGTGCAGGGGCGCAAACAGGCTACCTGGTTATGGAAAGAAAAGGTGAACGTTGCATCGAAGCAGAAATTAAAGGAGATGATGAAGCTGTAAAGGTTTTGCAATCTTTGCCTGTAAACAAATCGGGATTATTGGCCGAATCAGTTTTAAATTATGTGTACCTGACGAAAGAGACAGTGATACTTGACGATGCAATGAAGAGCCAGCTTTTTAGCAATGATGAATTTATTCAGAATAATAAATGCAGATCGATATTATGTATTCCTTTAATGAATATGGGAAGAGTACAGGCAGTTATTTATTTATCAAATGATATTACTTACGGGGCATTTACTGAAAACAGGGTTGCATTGCTTGAAGTGCTGGCTAGCCAGATGGCCATATCAATTGAGAATGCGATATTTTATAATGAGCTTGAAAATAAAGTGGAAGAAAGAACCAATGAGCTTTATATCGAGAAGAAAAAATCTGATGACCTGTTATTAAATATTTTACCTGAAATTGTTGCTCAGGAATTGAAACAAACAGGCAGAACAACTCCACGCAGCTATGAAGTGGCGACCGTAATGTTCACGGACTTTGAAAACTTTACAATTAAAAGTGAAAAACTTTCACCCGAGGAACTGGTTTCGATCATTGACACATGTTTTAAAAAATTTGATGAGATCATTTCAAAACATAATATTGAAAAGATAAAAACCATCGGTGATGCGTACCTATGCGTTAGTGGTTTGCCTGATACAAAAGATCATAATGCTTTGAATGTGATAAATGCAGCGATGGAGATAATTGATGTGATAAAAAATCTGAAAGAAGAAGATCAGGAGAAAGGTTTTTTTGATATTCGAATCGGTGTTCATACAGGCCCATTGGTTGCTGGAGTGGTAGGTAATAAAAAATTTGCTTATGATATCTGGGGTGATACGGTGAACACAGCAGCAAGAATGGAGCAAAGCAGCGAACCTAACCGTATCAATATTTCTCAAAGCACTTATGAATTAGTAAAAGATAAATTCCAATGCAGCTTCCGAGGTAAACAACCAGCAAAGAATAAAGGATTGATCGAGATGTATTTTGTGGAGAGCAAGATATAGCGAAATAACCATACCACGGTTTTTAACCGTGGCATGGTTGTGCCAAGTTTCATCTTCATCATAAACCTTAGTAACCAAAAACAGAATTTGTAATTAACCTTATTACCTTATTCATGTATTGGTAGATAAAATAAGGTAATATCGTTGCCGGGTATCTCTCCTTTTTTCTACTAAGGGTTACAATCTGCAATTTGGGTTTTTCTATCATAGCTGAATAATGATAAGAATGTACAAGAGTGCCCTTCGACAAGCTCAGGATAAACTTGCAATTGGGTTTAATGTAATACAGAAGCCGGGTTCATAAAAATTGCTTTCTTCGTAAACCAGTTGACCTTGCAAATCCTTCCGGTTTCTTACCTTCGCACCTCAAATCAAAAAAACTGAATTAATCATGAGCACAGTTAGAGTTGCAATTAATGGTTTCGGACGTATTGGCCGGCTTGTTTACCGCCAGATCTATAAAATGGATGGTATTGATGTAGTAGCTATCAATGATCTTACCAGTCCAAAAGTATTGGCGCATCTTTTAAAGTATGATAGTGCACAAGGACGTTTTGATGCAGAAGTAAAGTCGACTGAGAATTCAATTGTTGTTAATGGTGATGATATAAAAATATATGCGCAAAAAGATCCCGCACAAATTCCATGGAAAGATCATAATGTAGATGTAGTGCTTGAGTGTACAGGTTTCTTTACTGATAAAGCAAAAGCAGAAGCACATTTAAAAGCAGGTGCAAAAAAAGTTGTTATCAGTGCTCCTGCAACCGGAGATCTGAAAACAATTGTATTTAATGTTAATCACAATATTCTTGATGGAAGCGAAACAATTATTAGCTGCGCAAGTTGTACAACGAATTGTTTGGCGCCAATGGCCCAGGTACTTGATGAGAAGTTTGGTATTGTGAATGGTTTGATGACAACAGTACATGCTTATACAAATGATCAGAATACACAGGATGCACCTCACCCTAAAGGTGATCTTCGTCGTGCAAGAGCAGCGGCGCAAAATATAGTTCCAAATAGTACCGGCGCTGCAAAAGCAATTGGTCTTGTATTGCCAAACTTGAAAGGCAAACTGGATGGTTCTGCACAACGTGTACCTACGCTTACTGGTTCACTTACTGAAGTAACAGCAATGCTTGGTAAAAAGACATCGGTTGAAGAAATAAATGCTGCCATGAAAGCCGCATCGAATGAAAGTTTTGGATACACCGAGGATGAAATTGTAAGCAGTGATATTATTGGCATTAGTTTCGGTTCATTGTTTGACGCCACTCAAACTAAAGTACAAACTGTTGGTGATACACAGTTGGTAAGAACTGTAAGCTGGTATGATAATGAAATGAGCTATGTGAGCCAGTTGGTTCGCACATTGCATTATTTTGCAAAATTGATAAAATAAAACCTCTTCCCCTAAAGGGGTAAAAGGGCAACGGGTTTATTATATAATTATAAAGTTTAACTTCGAAGCTCTCTTTTTATAAGAGAGCTTTTTATTATTATTAACTTCAAAAAGCTCCGCCTGAGGCGGATTGGGGGTTTTAATATGTCAAAATTCTATGAGTATAATTTTAAAGGTCAAAAAGCATTGGTACGGGTTGATTTCAATGTTCCATTAAATGATAAATACAAAATTACAGATGATACAAGAATGACAGCTGCTGTTCCAACTATTCAAAAAATAATTAAAGACGGAGGGAGTGTGATTTTAATGAGCCATTTTGGCCGCCCAAAAGAGGGACCGACTGAAAAATATTCTTTAAAACATCTTGTTGTGCATTTAAGAAGATTGCTAAATGGAGAAACTGTTTTGTTTGCTAATGATTGTATCGGTGAAGAAGCAATTAAGATGTCAGCGGATCTGCAACCGGGAGAGGTTTTATTATTAGAGAATCTTCGTTTTTATAAAGAAGAAGAAAAGGGTAGTGAAGCATTTGCTGAAAAGCTAAGTAAGCTTGGTGATGTTTATGTTAACGATGCATTTGGTACGGCACATAGGGCTCATGCATCAACTGCTGTTATTGCAAAATTTTTCTCTGCTGATAAAAGAATGTTTGGGTTACTGATGGAAAGCGAAGTAAAAAGTGCAGAAAAGGTTTTGCATAGTTCTGAAAAACCTTTTACTGCGATCATTGGCGGCGCTAAAGTTTCCGATAAAATTTTGATCCTTGAAAATTTATTAGAGAGAGCTACGGATATCATTATTGGTGGTGGCATGGCATATACTTTTCTGAAAGCTATGGGTGGAAAGATCGGCAATTCACTTTGTGAAGATGATCGCCTTGGTACTGCTGAAGAGATCATGAAAAAAGCAAATGACAAAGGAGTTTGTATTCATTTACCTCCTGATTCTATTATTGCAGATAAGTTTGATGCCAATGCTGATACTTCCGATGCGCCGAGCAATCATATTCCCGATGGATGGATGGGACTTGATATTGGTCCGAATGCCTGCGACCAGTTCTGCAATGTTATCAAGCGCAGCAAAACTATTTTATGGAACGGCCCAATGGGAGTTTTTGAGATGGAGAAATTTCGTCATGGCACCAAGGTGATAGCAAAGGCTGTTGCGGAAGCTACAAGTTCAGGAGCTTTTTCACTTGTCGGTGGTGGCGATAGTGTTGCAGCGGTCAATCAATTTGGGTTTGCTAACAAAGTAAGTTATGTGAGCACAGGTGGCGGTGCAATGCTTGAATACTTTGAAGGAAAAGAGTTGCCGGGTATTGCAGCGATCAAGCAGTAAGCAAATATGTCATAAAAATTAATTGGCCCCTGATTTGAACAGGGGTCTTAGTATTTTTGAAACACTTAATTTTAAACTCACTAAAAATTAAAACCATGAAAGGTGTACGTAATCTCACATTATTGATCATACTTGGCCTTATACTTATTCTTGGTGTTTGGAGTTGCAGCGGATATAATGGTCTTGTAAAGCAGGATGAAAACGTAAAGAAAGCCTGGAACAATGTACAGACCGAATATCAAAAGAGGTATGATCTTGTAGATAACCTTGTAAACACAGTAAAGGGGGCTGCCAACTTTGAGCAGACAACATTAACGCAAGTAGTGCAGGCGAGATCAAAAGCTTCTTCTATCCAGCTAAATACAGATCAGCTTACACCGGAGAATATTAAGAAATTCGACCAGGCACAATCTGAATTAAGCGGCTCATTAAGCCGGTTACTTGTTTCAGTAGAAAGATATCCTGAGCTAAAAGCAACGCAAAACTTTTTGCAACTGCAAGGTCAGCTCGAGGGTATTGAAAATGATGTTAGGGGTTCCCGAACTAAGTTTAATGAAACTGTAAATACTTATAATACGAAGGTCAGGTCATTTCCTACAAATCTGTTTGCCGGGATGTTTGGCTTTAGTGCGAGAGAAGGATTTCAAGCAGACAAAGGAGCAGAGAAGGCGCCTAAAGTTCAGTTTTAAGAGATGAAGAAATTTCTTATTCCCATAGTCATTCTTGCTGTACCGATCCTTTATTTTATTGTCTCTTACAATTCACTTGTAAAAAAAGAGGAGAAAGTAAAACAGGATTGGTCAGAGTTGCAAAATACTTACCAGCGAAGATTGAATCTTATTCCAAACTTAGTAAGCGTTGTAAAAGGTGTTTCTGAATTTGAAAGATCAGTTTTGCAAAAAGTAGCCGAAGCAAGAAGCAGCGCTTTGGCGGGTACCAGTCAGCAGGAAGTAACTGCTGAAAACTATAAGAAGCAAAAACAATTACAGGATTCATTAGCTGCCAACCTAAACAGGCTGATCGTACTTATAGAAGCTTATCCTGAATTGCAATCGATCAAATCTTATCTGGCTTTGCAGGATCAATTAGCCGGAACAGAAAGAAGAATTGTAGTGGCGGCAAAAGATTTTAATGAATCAGTATATAATTATAATAGGTCGGTAAGAGCATTTCCAACAAGTATTGTTGCGGGTATTACCGGGTTTAAGCAAAAAGAAGGATTTGAAAGTGTGGCAGGCGCTGAAAAACCAATAGAAGTAAAATTTAATAAATGAGTTTGTTTTCATTTTTTAAAAAGAAAGATTTTTTTACTGAAGAAGAAAAGCTCCAGATCATAGAAGCTGTTCGCAATGCTGAGAAGAGGACAAGTGGTGAGGTAAGGGTTTTTGTTGAAAGCCGCTGTAGCTATATGGATGCTATTGACAGGGCAAAAGAGATCTTTTCCGAATTAAAAATGAATGAGACTGCTGACAAGAATGCAGTACTTGTTTATGTTGCTTTGAAAGATAAACAGCTTGCTGTTTTTGGAGACGAAGGCATCCATACTAAGTTGGGTAATGATTATTGGAATGCAGAAGTGAGAAAGATGATCAGCAATTTCAACAAAGAAAATTATGCTGAAGGAATAAAAGAAGTAGTGAAAGATATTGGCGAAGCGCTGACACAGCTTTTTCCTTATAATAATGATACAGATAAAAATGAATTGCCGGATGATATTGTATTCGGTAAATAAGATTGCATGAAAAGAGTCTTCCTTTTTGTTTCTTTAATTTTTTCAGTTTGTGTGTATGCACAAACTGACGTTGTTCCTAAAAAGCCATCTTTAGCGGAAGGACTAGTATTGGATCAAACAAAGACACTAACACCGGAACAACTAGTTTCACTTAGAGAAAAGCTCCTCGCTTACGATAAAAGTACTTCCAATCAAATAGCGATCGTTATTATTCCTTCATTGAAAGGCAATTCTATAGAAGATGTGGCATTTCAAATCGGAAGAACATGGGGTGTAGGACAAGCCAATAATAATAACGGTGTTGTAATTCTTGTTGCGAAAGAAGATAAAAAGATGAGGATCGAGGTTGGTTATGGACTTGAAGGTGCAGTTACTGATTATGTTTCGTCATCAATTATCCAAAATACACTTCGTCCAAATTTTAAAGAAGATAATTATTACCGTGGACTTACTGAAGCTGTAGATGAAATAATTAAAGCTGCTGCAGGAAGGTACACTGCACCGGAAGGATATGGGAAAAAAGGAGGAATAAAAAAATGGCATATCATTCTTGCCGTAATTGTTATTTGGATAATTCTTGGAGCCATTGGCAGAGGTGGCAGAGGTGGTGGATTTGTTTCGCGTCGCGGCTATCGTAATTGGGGTGGCCCTTTCTGGTGGGGCGGCGGAGGTTTCGGTGGAGGAAGTAGCGGCGGTGGATGGTCAGGTGGTGGTGGCGGAGGCTTTGGCGGATTTGGTGGCGGAAGTTTTGGTGGTGGTGGAGCAAGTGGCAGCTGGTAAAAGTTGAATAGAATTATAGAATGATAAACGGAGCGTCGCAA
>Ga0070698_100000196_pt1 | contig 57950 bp, 98 predicted proteins | sample KBSK1502metaG_FD_65477 | JGI IMG/M metagenome (GOLD analysis project Ga0070698, IMG submission 65477) | Corn, switchgrass and miscanthus rhizosphere microbial communities from Kellogg Biological Station, Michigan, USA - KBS K1-50-2 metaG | ecosystem: Host-associated > Plants > Roots >...
CACCCTCCTGGAGGGCGTGGCCGATCACTGGGCTGCGCACACCGACCCCGACGTGGAGCCGCTGCCGGACCGGCGACTGCTCCTCGGCGGTGATCCGGCGCTGGCTGCCTGGGACTGCGAGCAGCTCACTGTGGGGATGCAGGGCGTCGGCAACGGCCAGTCCGACGACACGTCGGCGACCGCGCCGCAGCTGGGTGCGGGCACGAGCGTGTTCAACACCCGGCACGTGATCTTCGAGGTGACGCTGTTGCGCTGCGTCGCCGTGGTCGATGACGACGGCACGCCGCCGCCCGTGGCCGTCCTGTCCGCCGAGGGCGAGCGGGCATTCCGGGACGCGGGCATGCTGTCGCAGGCCTTGACCGAGATCGCTTCGCGCGTGCGGCAGAAGCTGCTGGAGCCGGGCGGGATCGCGCGCGTGGGGCAGATTCTGCCCATCGGCCCCGACGGAGGGTTCGGCGGCCATGTGGGTCTGTTCCAGGTGACCTCTGCGGGGCTGGCATGAACGTGACCATCGCCAACAGGCCAGCCCGGATCGACTTCGACCCGGGCCAGCCCCGGGCGTTCATCATCACTGACAACGACCTGAGCCGGAATCTGGACCTGCGGGCCAGCCGCGTGCAGATGGGTATGCGCTTCCGGGTGCGGGTGCGCACCGGGAAACTGCTCTCCTCGATCCGCAAGAATCGCGGCAGGGACGCATCGACGCAGTACGTCGACGTCTTGGCCGGTGGCAAGCAGGCGAGTTACGTCATGATCGAAGAAGAGGGCTCGCGCCCGCACATCATCGAGGCGCGGCGCCGTAAGTTCCTGCGAATCCCGGTCGGCGGTGGCGCGCGCGTCATCTTCCGGGTCCGTGTGCACCACCCGGGCACCACCGGCTCGCACTTCATGACCAGGTCGCTGCCGCTGGCGGCGGCCGACTGATCGACCCCATCCACTGAAAGAGGCACCACGATGAAGCATTTCGGAGCGAAGAAGGGCGACGCGCCCTTGCGCAGCGTGCCGTTCACGTTCGGCGTCCTGCGCGGAGACGACATCGACGTCTACAACTTCACGGCCCTGCTGGGCAAGGTGGACGCCGGTGGCCTGATCACCGCACTGCGGGCGGCCGAGTCTGACGACGGTGGCAAGGCGGCGAGCGCGTACTACCGGACCATCTCGCGCGTGATCGACAACCGTGACGGAATCCCGTACGGCTGGAAGCCCGAGGTGCTGGAGAAGGCGCCCGGCGACGAGCGGCCCGACGTCTTCCGGGTGCCGTATGGCCCCCACAAGGGCGAGCTGATGCCGATGGAGCGGGCGGCCGAGTACGTCAAGTCCGAGGTGCACTCGTCGCGCCGCCGGTGGCTGTACCTGATGGAAGAGGACGAGGACGCCATCGTCGACTTCGATGACCTGAACAAGATCTTCGAGTGGATCATCGCGGAGGCCTCGGGGAAAGCATCGGCCGTGTCCTCCTGACCTATGGGTGGACACGGGACCCCGTGGTGGGCCCGTACGTGCGGGGCAAGCTCGCACTTGCGGGCATCGGGTTGCGCACGCCGCTGGCCGACTGGCTTGATGCGGTGTACGCGGCATACCTCGACAGTCCCGGTGACGAGGTCCTGAAGAAGGCGCATCAGCAGACCGTCCTCAATGCCGCGCGGTTGCGCCCCGACCGGGACACGTGGGGGCTCGATCCCGAGCACCGCGCGTTGGGTCAAGGACTGCTCGGCCAGACGCCGAGACGATAGGAAGGGGCGGACGTTGGCGAAGATCATCGCTACGGCTGGCGTCCGCCTCAAGATCGAGGGCGCCGGACTGGCGGCCAACATCCGCCTGGTGCTCCAGTCGGCGATCAGCGAAGCGTCCAAGGGGCTCGGCAAGGACTCCACCAAGGGCATCGAGGACGACGCCGACCGGACGAGCAAGCGGGTCAAGGACCTGTTCAAGGCCTCGTTCCAGTCAGTGAAGGGCTTGGCCGCGAGCCTGGGCAATGCGGTGCTGTCCGGCTCCAGGCTGCTGCTGATGGGCGCGGCGGCCGGTGGCGCTCTCACGGCCGTGTCCAGTTTGAGCGCTGGCCTGATCGCGCTCGTGGGAGCCGCCGCCCAAGCCGGTGCCGCAGTAGGCATCCTGCCTGCTGCGCTGGCCGCCGTGAAGGCGGTTACTTTCACGGTTCAGCTTGGCCTCAAGGGCATGAGCGAGGCGTTCAAGGCGATCGCCGAGGGCGACGGGGCCGCGTTCAACGAGGCCCTGAAGCGCCTGAGCCCGAGTGCCCGCGACTTCGCGCGCTCGGTGAACAGCCTCAAGCCCGAGTTCGACAAGCTCCAGCTTGGCGTCCAGGAACGCCTGTTCGCTGGCCTGGGCGAGCAGGTGAAGCTGCTGGGCAAGCAGTACCTGCCCGTGGCGCGCAGCCTGTTCCAGGGGCTCGCCACCTCGATCAACGCGACCGCCAAGGAAGTCTTCGCGTTCATCCAGACCAAGGACGCGTTCCGGGACGTGGCCACCACGACCGGCAACATCAAGTCGGGGTTCGAGGCTGCGCGTACCGCCGCTGTGCCGTTCACGCAGGCCATCCTGGCGATCGTCGCCGCTGGCTCGACGCAGCTCCCCCGGCTCGGCGAGGCGGTCGGCCAGGTCGGCTCCCGGTTCGCCCAGTTCATCAGCGGACTCGCCGCGTCCGGGCGCCTGGAGGAGATCTTCTCGCGCGCCCTGGACGTCGGCTCGCAGCTCGGCCGGATCCTCGGCAACCTCGGCACCGCGATCGGCGCCGTGTTCTCCGCTGGGCAGGCGCAGGGCGCCGGGCTGCTCAACAGCCTGGAGCGCATCTCCAGCGCCCTCGTGGACCTCCTCAAGAGCACGGAGGGGCAGGAGGCGCTGGCGTCGTTCTTCGAGGGCATCGGCGCGCTGACGACCAACGTCCTGCCGATCATCTCGCAGCTCGCCCTGGCGATCGGTGGCGGACTCGCGCCGATCGTGAAGAACCTCGCCGACGGCATCGGGCCCGGCCTGCTCGCGCTGTTCTCCCAACTCAACGGCGCCCTCACGAACGCCAACCCGGGGATCACCGCGCTGGGCCAGGCGTTCGGCAAGGTGCTGGGCGCCATGGCACCCCTGCTGCCCGCGATCGGCACGCTCGTGGGCCAGCTGGCCGGGCTGTTCGCCCAGGCGCTGACGGCCATCCTGCCGACCCTGACGAGCTTCATCGAGAAGATCACCTCTTCCCCCGGCGCGTTCGCTGGGTTCGCCGCCGCAGCGGGCGGCATCGCCCTGGTGTTCTCGCACCTCGCGCCGATCTTCAGCGCGCTGGCTCCCTTCGTGGACGACCTCCTCACGAAGTTCGGTGGCGTGCGAGGCGCGCTCACCGCGCTCACCGGACCGGTCGGTATCGCCGTCGCGCTCTTCCTCGCCCTGCTGACCGGCTCGGAGGACTTCCGCAACGCTATCGGCGGCCTGCTCAAGACCGTCGGCCAGCTCGTCGGCCAGCTGCTCGCGGCACTGATGCCCGCCATCTCCGCGATCCTGGACGCCGTCGGCCCGCTGATCGCGCAGCTGGGAACCGCGCTGGCACCTGTGATCAACGCGGTGGCGCAGATTTTGAGCGCGGTTCTTACTCCGGTCATTGCCGCGCTGGTGCCTATTGTCAACGCCCTCATTCCAGTTTTCAATCAGGTCGTTCAGGTCGTTTCGCTGGTCATCTCCATTCTGATGCCGCTTATCGACATTCTGCTGAATATCCTGATGCCCACCATTCAGGCCCTGCTGCCGGTGGTGACGACGGTGTTCGGCGCGATCGCCGAGGTGATCAAGGCTGCCCTTCAGATCATCTCCGGCGTGATCGACGTCGTGATCGGCGTGATCACCGGTGACTGGGATCGCGCCTGGTCGGGCATCGTCAACATCGTCTCCGGCGCCTGGAACTTGATCAAGAGCGTGATCTCCGGTGCGCTCTCGATCATCGGGTCCGTGTTCTCCGGCGCCTGGAATGCGCTGGTCGCGATCGTCACCGGCGCCTGGGCTGGAATCCGACAGATCGTCTCCACGTCGATCGGGACCATCGTCGATTTCGTGAGCGGTCTGGGTGGGCGCATCCTGGGCGCGCTCGGTAACTTCGGCTCGCTACTCTACAACGCCGGTCGCGATTTGCTGAGCGGACTGCTGAACGGTATCACCTCCATGGTCGGAAACCTGATCGCCAAGGCCAAGGAAATCGGTGGGAACATTCTCGGCGGCGTGAAGAGCGCCTTGGGGATCAGCTCCCCGTCCAAGGAGATGGCCAAGCTCGGCGTGTTCGCCGGAGAGGGTCTCGTGATCGGCCTCGCGTCGATGACCGCGCAGATTGCCGCAGCAGCCGAAGCGGCCGGGCAGACGCTGCTGGCCGCCACCAGTACCGGCGTGAGCACGACGCTCAACCTGAGCAGCGGCACCGCGCCCGCTCCCAGCTCCAGCCCGGCGCCAGTCGTATTCCAGCAGACGAACATCCAGCAGCCTGGCGTCGACGCCAAGCAGTTCGCCGACTACACGAGCCGCAACCAGGCGTACTCGCTGTCCTCGGCCGGGTCGCTGCGCTCAGTGCAACTCGGGCCGGTGCAGCAGGGCATGCAGTCCAATGACAGGTTCGTTGGCGTCGGAGGTGGGTTGTGACGGTAGCGAACCCGTGGGCGGTCATCCCGGTCACAGGGCTGGAGCAGCGGTGCCGCATGGGGCCGCTGCTGACCGAGTCGCCCGGCATCGACTTCTGGTGGAACACCCAGCTGCCCAACGGCACGCACACGATCGCGGACGCCCTCGACTGGGGCACCACCGAGTACATCACGCCAATCGACCAGGTCGGGGGGCGCGATGGCGGCGTGCTCGGACCTCCGTCGATCGCACCCAAGGTGCTGGAGATCAACGGCATGCTGTCGGCGCCGACCCCGCAGGCGCTGGCCGAGGCGATCGAGCAGGCGCGCTATGTCCTGGGACCGCAGACGCAGAGCGGCCCGCGCGGCCCCGTGGTGTGGGAACAGCACGACTACCGCACAGGCGTACGGCTTGGACTCGTCACCCGGCCGGTCGGGAAAGCCGAACCAGTGATCGCAACAGGTCACGTGCCTGGTGGTTACGTGGCGACGATGCGGTTCAACCTGGTCGCAGCCAATCCGCCGTGGAAGTTCCGTGCCGGGGCGGTAGAGAGCGCGAGTGCTCCCCTGCTGAACCCGGCGCTGCTGGGCGGCCGAACCTACGACAAGACGTACAGCTGGAACTACGGCGCCTCCAGCAGCCCCGGTGGTGAGCTGGTCGCGCTCAACACGGGCAACCTGGAGGCCTCGCCGACGTTCATCGTGCGCGGTCCCGCGCTGAACCCGATCATCACCAACGCCACCACCGGGCAGTCCTTCCAGGTGCTGGCCACGCTCACCGCGTCCGACACGGTGACGATCGACGCCCGTTCCGGCACGATCACGCCCGGAACGGTCCGGATCTCCGGTGCGCCGTTCAACCTGGCCCCCGGCTCGAACACCATTCGCTGGCGTTCCGCCGATGACGCCTACGACCCTGCCGCCCTGCTCACCGTGCAGTGGCGTTCCACCTACGCCTGAGGAGTAGCCGATGACCGTGCTCACCCCGCCCGGCTACACCCAGGGCGGCACCTACACAGCGAAGCTCGACCGCGTCTACCTGGCCACGCTGGGCAAGATCCCCAACCTGGCCGCCACGTACAGCGCGCGCCAGGGCTTCTTCGGCGGCCGCGTGCCGGTGTACGCCAACCCGTCCGGCATGAACATCACCATGGGCGCGTGCGGCGCGGTCGTCGCCAACACGTTCGCGTCGGCCTCTGGTGACTACCTGGTGGCCAACGACGCCTCCGTGCAGGTCACCCTGGCCGCGTCGAGCCCAACCCTGAACCGGTACGACATCATCGGCTTCCAGGTGAAAGACAACCTGTTCGACTCCTCCGGGCTCAACACGGCGGTGCCCGCCGTGATCCAGGGGTCGAACAGTGCTGGCACCCCGTCGGACCCGACGTTGCCCGCTTCCTTCATCCCGGTAGTGCGCGCGGTCGTCAACGCCACGAACACCTCCCCGGCCGCTCTGCAGTCCATGATCCGCAAGACGTCCAGTGACGGCGGCCTGCTTCGCGTCGCCAGTGTCACCGAGCGCGCCGAGATCACCGCGCACGACGGCATGCAGATCTACCGGGAAGACCGGGACTGGGTCGAGATCCACGACGGCACCGCGTGGCGCGTGCAGGGGACGGCGGTGTGCTCGTCGGTTGCCGACCGCAACTCGGCGATCACCAACCCGTACTCCGGGCAGCTCGCGGTCACCACCGACTCCGACACGCTCTGGCAGTACGACGGCGCGACCAGCGCCTGGGCCTGCATCGCGGCGCGAGGCGTGGTCGCGCGCGGCAACAGGACGACCACCAGCAACCCGTCGAGCGCGGACGAGGACGACGTGCCGGTGCTGCGCGTCTCCAACGTGCTGCTGCGCGCCGGACGGCTCTATGAGATCTGGACGTGCCCGCTGGGCCTCGACTCCTCGTCGAACAACGACGAGATCGGCGCCCGGATCCGGTACACCACGAACGCCACCGACGCCACCGACACATCCACGATCTTGCCGGGTAGCAACATCCAGACCAGGCAGACCGACACCAACGTCGCCGAGCACAAGGTCATCCAGGCGATCCTGCCGGGAGCTGACGTGACGGCGTCCTTCCTGCTGTGCGTGCGCAGGATCGCGGGCGTCGGTGGCGCGCAGATCTTCGTGGACGCCACCAAGGGAGACGCGATCGACCTGGTGATCGAGGACATCGGAAGCGACCCGGGCGACACCGGCTCTGACCTGTAGTGGTACCGGTACACTTTGAGGGTGTCATGAGCCTGCGATGGAGGTCCGCATGAGCTTCGCGAGTATCAACGGCCAGTCTGTCCCGATCCTGTCGACCGGCGCGGACTGGTCGGAGAAACAGCTCGCCGGGACGACGCTGCGAGCGGAGACGCACGCCACGCCGTTCGGCCGGGTGTCGATCGACTTCACGTTGCGGTATGCCGACTTCAAGGGCCAGCAACACGCGCCGCTCACCGAGGAGGAGCACGCCTCGCAGCGCGCAGCGGGCATCCGCAGCTGGCTGATCTTCCAGAAGACCACGCGGGACCCGGATGGCGGGCGCGCGCGCGGAGAGGCGTTCGGGCGCGAGGCGCTGGCCTACGCCGAGAAGATCGACTACAAGGGCGAGCTGATCGCCTTCACGGCCGACGCCCCGGCGGGAAGCTACGACATCCCGACGGCCATGGAGTTCTTCAGGGGAGCGCAGTCCGTGGTCAACGCGGCAGGCTTCCTGTGCTGCGTCTACGGCTTCTGGGACGTCGTCTACGCGGCGATGGACCGGGGCGTAGGTGACGTGTACTGGCTGTGCGGCGACATCCGCAGGTGGCGTCCGGGCATCCACCTCTACCAGTTCAACAACGGCCGGATCTACCCGGATTTCGGGCAGGTCGAGGCCGATCTGTGCATCCAGTTCGAGAAGATCGGCTCGCCGATCAAGAAGGAAGAGGCCATGGATTCACTGCTCGTACGCACCCACGATGACCCCACCGTCTTTCGCGTCACCTGGGGCGCCGATGGCTGCTGGAAGAGCCAGGTAGGCGACGAGTACAACCTCCTCGTCGCCTCTGGCGTGCAGGTGCACGTTCACAACCAGGTGGACGTCGACCGCATCCCGACCCGGTCGGAGGCGGCGCGCGCCATGTGGGACTACTACGTGCCCACCGGCCGCAAGAACGACCGGGGAGAGGACGAGTACCTCCAGGCGTTCGAGGTCCTGCGTGATATCAACGTGGCCGTCGCGGGCGCCGTGGCCGACGTGGACGAGGAGGCCCTCGCCGCCGCACTGAAGGCGCAGGGCGTCCAACTCGGTGGCGCCACCCCGGCTCAGGTCAAGGCTGCTGTCGCCGAGGTCCTGCGCTCCGTTCCGGCTCAGGATGACGCGCAGGCATGAGCTACCCGGTTGACCCGTCGATCACCGGCCAGCAGCGGGAAGTCCGCTACAGCTACTGGCCGGTGAACTTCGCAATGGGCAACCTGACGGTCATCAGCAACGTTCCACTCCCGTTGTCGGGGGTGGCGTACTCCAAGGCGATGCGCGAGGTCGGCGAGCTGCGAGCGACGTTGCAGCTCGCCGACGACAGCGTGCGTTCGCTCTATCCCTGGGACAAGATCATCCCCCGTAAGACGGCCATCGTCGTGGTGCGGGAGCAGCAGGACCCGGTGAGCGGCCAGTGGATCGCGCAGGCCATGGACTCGTACACCGTGTACGTGGCTCCCAGCGACCCGGAGACGGGCCGTCAGAGCATCGTCGCCCACTCCACCCCCGAGGCACAGTGGGCGCGGCGCCTGATCACCAAGGGCATGAGCTGGGTCGCGCAGGACCAGACGGTCATCGCCGCCGACCTGTGCGACCCCGCCAAGTTTTCCCTGATCCCGCTCGGCGCCAATCCGTGGCCCGGGTACGTGACGGTGGATCCGCCGACGGTCATGACCGGCGTGCTGCGCAATCACAGCTACGACGAGGGCCAGGAGACCAACCTCCTGGAGGCGCACCAGGCACGCTCCCAGCTGGCCACCAACTCCTACGAGTGGACCACCGGCCTGCGCATCCTGAGCGGCGCGAGCGCGGTCAGCGCGCAGTCGTTCCGTCCCGTGTACGTGATGGGCTACCCGCAACTTGGACGGCGCAGGTCGTCGAACTTCCCCATGCCCACCCTGACCTACGACACCGGCGGCACCGGCAACGTGACCACGCTAAGGGTGAACCGCGACGGCACAGCGGTACCCAACATCGTGTGGGGGCGTGGAGACGGCTATGAGGACTTGCAGGTCAAGGCGCAGATCTCGAACATCGACCAGTATGGGAAAGCGGAGTGGGAGTACGGCTACCTCCAGTCGGAGGAGCGCTTCTCGAACCCGGACGTGAGCAACGTGAACACGCTGGCCGACCACATGTACAAACTGATGTGGGACCGGCTCGGCTCAGAGCGCTACCTCGCGTCGGTCAGGGTGCGTGGAGACCTGCCGCCCTACTTCGGTAGCTACGTCGTGGGAGATGACATCCTGCTGCGCACGAATGACCGGACCTGGCCGCCGGACTGGTATGTCGACGGGTGGATGTACCTGCCCGGCCGGATCTACGGCTGGACGGCGGCACCCCCGCAGGGCGACCAGCACGAGGCGATCGACCTTCTCGTGGGCGGAGGGCTGCCGGTATGAGTTCCCCGTTCAACCCGTACGCGCCGCGTGACCAGAGCGCCGTCGAGGTCATCGCGTACGTGCGCCGCGCGATCGACGAGATGACGCGCTCGAACCCGATTCAGAGCGCCGTGGTCTCCTCCGGCTTGATCAAGTGGATCGGCAACTACACCAACAGCGGGAACCCGGACAAGGTCAACTTCCTCTGGATCGGCGAGTTCCTCCCCGGCGATCCGGACATGGGCGGCCGACCTCAGCGAGGCTTCTCGCTCGTGCGCGACGACTCGCGCGGCGGCGTGTCGGCCATCGCCATGTACGACCCGACGCCGGACGCGGCCAACTCTGGCCTCCGACAGGTCCTGATCGTCACCTCGGGCGACACCAAGCGCATGTTCGAGGAGTCGCGCGACGGCGGCCAGCGCTACCCCGAGGAATCCCAGTGGATGGGGCCGATCGGCGACTCGGCGCAGATCTGGCCCGGCACGCCGAACGCGGGTTTCTCGACGCTGTGGGAGGGCCGCGCGAACATCGTCGGCAACAAGCTCAGGTACCGGATGTTCGCCTACAACGACCCTGGCGTGTCCAGCGAGAGCCGCATGCGCGTGTCCCTGGACAGCGGCGATGTCAGCGGCACGACGCACACGCTCGGAGTGGGCGCGCAGACCGTGTTTGACTCCGAGGTGGACGTGTCGGCAGGCCGGGGGACGACGGTCAGCTTTCGCTGGGAGGCGCGCTGCACGGCGGGCGGCGGCGGCGCGAACAAGGCGCGCGCGTCCGTGGTCTCGGCGCGCTGCTACACGCCGTAGACGGCGCAACTGTCGGGCGATCTACATGTCACACTCCCATGATAGGAGCCACCCCCGGACCACATGGGAGAACAACGATGCGTGACCTACTGCCCGACCTGACGGGGCGCTCCGACTGGGTGGTGATCGTCGTGGTCGCCCTGCTCGTCGCGGGCGCCATCGGCCTGAAGTGGGTCGCCCGGAATTCCCGCGAGGTCGACGCGCAGGACGATGAGGACGGCGACAGACCGCCGACCGACGTGGAGCGTGCCGGGCTGCCAGCGTCGGACGGGCACACCGCGCTCGTGCTGACCAAGGCCCTGGATCTCCTCGCCGCCGAAGCGGTCGAGTCGCAGGGTGCCCGCGCGGAAGTGGACCAGCTGCGCGAGAGGTTGCAGGCCTGCCAGGCTGAGCATGACCGTGTTGCGCAGAACTTCGTGAAAGCCCAGGCTGACCTCGAACAGTGCAACCAGACGTGCAGGAAGCTGGCCATGCGGGCACTGGAGCTGGGAGGGGACTCTGGTGAGTGACGAGACGGAGCGACTCGACGCGATCGAGACCGCGCACACGGAGGGCGTGGCGGCGGCGAACGCACTCGGCGAGGGCTTGAGTCACAAGGCTGACCGGCGCGACGTCTGGAAGGTGGCGGCGGTCGTCGCGTGCCTGGGCGCCGCCGTGTCCATCGGCGTCAGCCTGGTCGCTGCCTATCAGGTGGTCGGCTGGCAGGCTGAGCGGACCGCAGAGCTTGCGAAGACCGCTACCGAGCAGGAGCGCACCCGCCAGGCGATCGAGGCCCTGGAGAAGGCGAATAAGGACCTCCAGGCGCGCGGGCAACAGCCGGTCGTGCCACCGGCCGGTCTCCAGTCGGAGGAGACCCTCGTCGCGGCCGCGTCCGCGCGCGTGCTGGCCAACCTCCCACCGGCGCCGATGCCGACGGGCGAGCAGGTGGGGAACGCGGTCGCGAGCTACATGATCACGAACCCGGTCAGCGTGTCGCCGTCGCTGGTCGCCCAGCAGGTATCCGCCTACTACGCGGCCAACCCACCGGCACCCGGTCGGCAAGGTGAGCCGGGCGCGTCCGGAACCCCAGGCACCCCGGGCGAGAAGGGCGAGCAGGGAATCCCCGGCGAGCCGGGGCACACCCCGACCGCCGACGAGATCATGGCCGTGTTCAACGAGGCGGCCGCACAGAACCCCGACCTGTTGTGCGCGGGCAAGGGGAAGTTCACCGAGGTGCGCGGATTCGTGAAGGTGCCGCCCGACCTCGTTCCGCAGGAGCGGGCCTTCTGGGTCTGCCTGCCGCAATAGAAAGGATCATCCCATGACCGAACCTGTGCCGAACGTCCGCGACATCGGCGTTTCGATCATCAGGACCGTCGTCCCGAGTTTGTGGGGCGCTGGCCTCACCTGGCTGGCCACGCAGATCCCCGCGCTGGCGCCGGTGCTCAACGAGTCCGGCATGACCGGACTGGGCGCCGTGCTGGCCGCCACGCTCATCGGCATCTGGTACGCGCTCTTCCGCTCGATCGAGTCGAAGCTCCCCGCGTGGCTCACCGTGCTGGTGCTCGGCTCGAACAGGCCGCCGATCTACGACCCGGCCGACCTGAAGCCGAGGGGCCTGCGCCTGCCGGTCGACGGCGACCGCCTGTAGCTGGGTGCCGCCGCCGGGAGGGTTGCCTGCACCTCCCGGCGGCGGTGGTCACGACTCGTAGGTTGCGGTGATGGTGATCTGGATGTTCTCGCAGGAGCCGAGCAGCCACTCCAGGTAGGCCATGCGCTCACGGTCGGCCTTCTCCAGGTTGTCGAGGCCTTCCTGGATCTTCATGATCTCCCAGGCCCCCATCTGGAAGGTCTTGACGGTCTTCACCTCGTGCCACTCGCCCTCGATGAACTCGCGGGTGATTTCCTCGCTGTTGGGCGAGCGCTTCACGATGTTCTGGACGCGGTCCTCACGGAATGCCATTTCGGTTCTCCCTCTCGGTTGTCCCTCTGTGCTGGTAAAACCATCATGCCCCACGAATGACGGGGGTGTCAAATCGTGGGGCATGACGTCACTCGAACAGAGCAACCTGGTTCGGGTCCGGCGGCCGTGACTTGGACTTTCGCCGCAGGGTGGGGCTCTCGATCTTCATCAGCCGCCACTCCAGCTCTTCGTGAGCCAGCATCATCCTGTCGTGGTCCGGCGTGCCGGTCTGAGCGTGATACGAGCCGTACCGTTCGTCATGCTCCCGCATCTCCCGCAGCTTCAGCAGGAGGTCACCGGCGAGCGCGCCCAGTGCCTGGCGCTTGTTCATGCGGACCTCCCCGGCTACATCTTGACCGGCTTGGGCGGGTCAGGCTTGGGCGGCGGCTTGGGCAGGACGTTGCCCTCCGGGTCCCAGGGGTGTCCTTCTCCCATGGTCAGCCTCCGATCTGGTCGAGTGGCGTGGACATCAGCACGATCTGGCGAGCCCTCTCGATGGGGACGTTGAGCAGCTGGGCGACGGCCTGCGCCTTGTCCTCGTCCGGGATGGGGCGCCCGGTCGACTCGGCCTCGTTGCGGGGGTCGATCTCGCCCGTCCACTTCTCGCACGGGAACGGCGTACCGCACGAGCCGCACAGCTCCCGACCCTCAAGGTTGACGAGGAAGTGGTGCACGCCGTCCTGACCCATGTTCGCGATGCGGAGCGACTGCTCGTTGCGCACCGTCGCGACCTGCTCGGCGGTGGCGTCCTCGATCTCGGCGACCGCCGCCATCATCTCGGCGTCGGGCGGCGTGTAGGCCTCGGCCGCGAGGTGGTTCGGCACATCCTCCAGCAGGCTGGAGTCCACCGGGATCTGCACGCTTCCTCCGCGCACGTCCCGCTCCATTCGGTTGAACTCCTCCGCGATCAGCTCGTAGTCCGGGATTTCCTGCACCGGATCGTTCTCGTTCACTTCGCTACCTTCCTCTCCACCTTGACGCCCTTGAGCTTCACGGTCTTCACGATCGCGCTGTTCACGGTCGCCGCGAGCTGGTCGTCTCCAGCGCGCGCGATCATGTCAGCGTAGGCCCGCACCTTGGTGACCTGCGGCTCGAACTTGCCACACCGCAGCAACTCGTACGCGGTGGCGATGGCGTACTCCGCGAGCACCTCGGCGAGGTCCTCGGGCGGAATCTCGCTGTCCCCGTTGACGACGTTTTCCACCTGCGTGTCGATCCGGTGCATTCCGCCGGTGAGCGGCGAATACCCAGGGTCGCGGGCGTCGAAGGCGCACTTCGCGGCGGCCGCGATCAGGGCGTGCAGGTCGATGCTGTAGTTGTTCGCCGTGTCGGCGGCAACCCGCAGGTCCCCCTCTGTGTCCGGCACGTTCATCGACTCGCGCGGTGCCACCTCGCGCCCGCCCAGGGCCAGCTCGAACTCCTCCTTCTGGTAGGAGTTGATCGCCGTGCGGCCTGCCTTGAACGCCCGCTCGAACTCGCCCAGCATTTCGGCCGCGCCCGCCAGGCGACGCTGCACCTCGTAGGTGTCCTCCGGCCTGGTGACCTCGCCGCGTGCCCGCACGAGCTGGTCGTAGCCGCCGTCGATCGCCTCCAGAACCTGCCGCTTCAGGTCCTGAGCGGTGGGCAGTTTGCCGAAGATCGCGGGCAACGGCTCCAGCTCGGCGCGATCCTGGATCACCACTCGCCCCTCCTGTGCGCGTCACGGAGCGCCTCGTGGATCGGCGCCAGTGCCGTCTCCCAGTATGGAGGGCTGTTGTCGTCCTCCAGGTAGTCGTACAGCTCCATGGCCTGCTGTGGATTCAGGCTGATGGTCACGTCCTTGGTGCCCATCAGCTCCACCTGCGCGCGCTCCTCGGTCACTGGACGTACACCCCCGGTGTGGCCAAGCCGCCCGCGTGGCCAAGCATCTGGCCAACCTGCATATTCACGCCGGACACCGGCGCATTCTGCTGGGCGATGACGCTGGCAGCGCCACGCTTGGTTCCCAGACGTGGCCCGTCCTCGGGGGAGTCGATCTCGAACACGTGAAAGGCGGCCCGTCCGTGTCGGCGGGGCGAGCCGAGGTAGCTCAGCGCACCAGCGTTGTGCGGGACGCGGGCACCGGGGGTGAGCACGATGAAGCGTCGCTCCTCGTCCTTCAGGAAGTCCGGGTCGCAGATGACCGTGAGGTGGAGGATCTCGTCCTGGTCGTAAGCCACCGTCAGGATCTGGGCGCGCTTGGGCAAGGTCAGGCGGTTGTCTCCGATGTCGAGCTGGAGCTCTCGAATCGAGCAGTTGAACGGGCGGATCCTCTTCACTGCTGGCTCCTCATTTCGTAGCTGAACAGGTCGAGCAGGGTCGCCGCGTCGTGGTAGTGCCCGAGTCCGGCCGAGCTGTCAGCGAACTCGTGCAGCACGTCGGCCGCGTCGGCGAAGGCGGCGGCGCGCGCGGCAGGCTCGGCGGCATGCCACGCGGCCACGACGAGCTGTTGAGCGGCGCGCGGATCGAGCAGGACCCCGCCGACGAGCTGGACGGCGCGCAGAGCCTCGACCATGCCTGACACCTCGTCCAGCACGATCATGCTGTCGCCGCTCATCTCGGTGGCTCCTGGCTCTCCACCGTGTGTGCGAGCTTGTCGAGCAGCGGTGCGGGCAAGGGGCCTGCTGCTCGCGCGATCTCGGCCAGCTCCCGCAGGATCGACGAGCAGGCGGCGACGGCGTACCGGCGGTCAACGGTGGTGGGCGGAAGGTCTCGACGCTGCCCGTTGACGACGCCCTGGGTGCGGTACTTGGTGCCACGAACGGCGACCGCCGCGCGCTGCGCCAAAAAGCCTGCCAGGTTCATGCCGACACGCTCGCCTGCGCGTCGCGGTGCTCGACCAGGGCGTCCCGGTAGCCGCGCGCCCCGGCGGTGGATTCGCCATGCCGTTCGACTCGGCCGATCAGGTCCTCCGCGTCGCGGATCAGGGCGTCCAGCGAGTAGTCCTCAAGAAGCTCGCTGATCCCGTCCAGGGTGGCCTCGTGCACCGCCTGGTAGGTCATCTCCTCAATGGCAACGCGAGAGCGCTGGCGGGCCAGCTGGACGGCCTTGAGTCCTTCCTCGTTGAGCTGGAACAGCGAGGTTGGTACACCGCTACCGGTGCGAGAGCTGCCCTTGCCCAGGTGGTCACCCCATCCCCGGCTGAAGAACAGGCGGCCGACCGTGTACGGGACCAGGTACCGGCCGTCGGCGGGCGCGCTCTCCAGAACCTTCCTGCTGGTCGGGGGCAGCGCGTCGACCGGGTCAAGACCCTGCTTGCGTGTCATCAGGGACCCGTCCTCTCAATGGTGATCGCGTAACTCGGGTCGACGTCCTCGACCTGGTCGATGGAGTACAGGGCGCACGCGTCGCACGTGGACCAGGCGTTCTCCTCGGTCCGGCCGGACTCGGCGGTTACCGTGGCGTAGATGTTGCAGCTGATGTCGCCCTCGTGGCAGTAGCAGCAGGTTTCGCCCTGATTGTCGACGCGGTCGACGGCGGAGAACTTGATCGAGTACTCGCGCAGGATGACGTTTTCGGCGTCTGCGCGGCCTTTGCGCTGGTGCTCCTGCGCGTTGAGCAGCGCGGACTGTGGGTGCAGCTCGTAGCCGTCCTCGCGCTCAATGAGCGACAGCCCGAACCGCTTGACGGCGCCGCCTTTGACGGCGTCGCTGTGCCAGTACGCGCGGACGTGGGCGCTGGGGACCAGGCCGGTGTGAATCTCGTAGACGTGTTCGATGCACACCCAGCGGCCACGTGGACCGTAGCCGTCAGTGAGGCGCAGCTTCATTCCGGGCTTGACCTCGTTGTGCTGCACTCGCTTCATCGGGTTCTCCGTTCTCGTTGTTCCCGTTGTGAAGCCATCATGCCCCCTGGAGAGTGGGGGTGTCAAGCTGACTCCCACAATACCCGACATGAACGGGGGTATTGTGGGAGTCGTCGCAGGTCAGAACGGCGGTTCGTCGGGCCAGGTCTGCTGTTGCGTGGACTGCCTGGGCGGCTCGGCGGTGGCCCAAGGGTCAGGGGCGGACGGGGTCGACTGCTGCTGACGGCCGCCGTACCCGCCACCGCCTCCATCGCCACGGGTCACCTTGTTGATCTTCGCGGTGGCGTAGCGCAGCGACGGGCCGATCTCGTCTACCTCCAGCTCGACAACCGTGCGCTTCTCGCCCTCCTTCGTCTCGAACGAGCGCTGACGCAGCCGTCCCGTCACGAGCACGCGGGACCCTCGCGCGAGCGACTCGGCCACGTTCTCGGCGACCTGACGCCACACGTTGCACCTCAGGAACAGCGCCTCGCCGTCCTTCCATTCGCCGGACTGGCGGTCAAAGGCGCGGGGCGTGGAGGCGACCGTGAAGGACGTCACCGCCGCGCCGGACTGGGTGAAGCGGAGTTCGGGGTCAGCGACCAGATTTCCGACCACGGTCAGTACCGTTTCGCCTGACATCAGGCATTACCTGCTTTCATCTTGTCAGTGTGAGCCTTGAGCCTGTAGGCCCAGGCCAGCGCTTCTTCCGAGGTCTCCGCGTCGGCCATGCGGGCACGCAACCATGACTCGTGCTCGGTGTCGTCATGGTCGTACATCTCTTGAGGGAAGCGGTCGAACTCGTCCGCCTCGTCCACGCAGTCCCAGTCGCCCTCGTGCAGCTTCCTGGCGATCTGCCGGACGTACGGGCGCAGGACGTCGTCCAGCCTGGCGCGCGTCTGGGGGTTTTTCAGGACCTCGTCGAAGTCGGCTTCATCGCCCGCTGCACCGGCGTTGTAGCCGATCGCCCACACGGCGGCGGCCAGATGGTCCGCCGCCCGCAGGGCGGTGTCCATGATCTCGGTACCGCCACACCACCCCATCACTTCACCGCCTTCAGGGTCTCGCTGCGCACGGTGGCCGAACCCAGCAGGGGCACGATCATGCGCAGGGTGTTGACGCCTACCCCGAGTGAGCGCAGCGCCGTGGTGCCGATCATCTCGTCAGCCACGGCGTCCAGCACGGCCCGCAGACCGGCCAGCTCGGCGGCGCGCGCGGGGACCTCGCTGGCACGCTTAGGCCGGTAGTACGCCTTGCCGGTGTAGCCGGACCGGTCGCGGGGGATGTCCTCTTCAGTGACCGGCTGACCCCTGCGCAGCTTCGCGCGGATGGCAGCGGTCGCCTTCATCCACTTCTCCTCGTGCAGCGACAGCCACTCCTTGCGGTGCTCGTCGTCGGCCGCCGCGTTGCGCGCGTGGATGTCGACGATGGCCGCGTGCTCCATCCTGATCGCCTTGTCGATCGCCTCGATCAGTGCGGACCGGTTGAACTGCATCTCGTGCTCCTCTCGTTGATCTTCGCGTTCTTCGCCTGCTGGCCCATCGCGCCGCCCTGCTTGTTGCCGCAGGGCCAGCACGACGGCCGGATGTTCTCGCGCCGGTAGGTGCCGCCCTGCCATCCCGGGATGATGCGGTCCACGTTGACGGTCTTGACCGTGAGCACCGTTGGGCAGTGCGAACAGGTGCAGGTGATGCCGTCGCCGAACGTGTTGATCAGGTATTCGCGCCGCCTGCGCCGGTCGGCCGCGCTACCTCGGCTGTTCGTGTTGGTCGCCCGCCGGGTCCACTTCCCGTCGGGGGTCTTCCTCGGCATCTACTACTCCTCGGTAGGTGTCGCGTGAATAGTGCGCGGTCCCGTAGTGCCAGCCGTTCGTGTGACCGCAGGGGTAGGGCGACTTCCCGCCCTCCGGGTGACGCTTCTTCGCGGCCCGGCGGGCGGCCTTGCGGGAAGCCCATGCGGTCTTGTCGTGGATGTAGCAGTGCCCGAGCCAGTCGGGGCCGTCCTTGCCCAGTGGTCTCTGCCGCCCGGACGTGTATCCGGAGAGGTGGTACTTCCTGGCCAACCCGCACCTCCTAGTACGGTCTGCCCCCGTTTGAGCCCCCGGCCTGGAAGGTCGCCTGCACGCTGCGCAGCACCGATTGATAGCCGGACAGCGTCGACCGCAGGTTGTGCATCGCGGCCTTGGCGGCCCGGTGCACCATGTCGGTCCGGTCCTTGGCGTCGGCCAGCTCGGCGCACTCGACCTCGGCGACGTTGCGACGCAGCTCCATCGGACCGGTCGCCTTCGTGAAGGCCAGGGCGTAGGCGCGGCTGTAGGCGCGGTCCGCCTCGCTGGCCTGCTCCAGCGCCCATCGCTCGAACGCCTGGCCCTCCTCCAGCCGCTGGACGCAGTCGAGCATCAGCCGTTCCACCTGGTCCGGCCGGTAGTCCTCCGCCGGGCCGATCAGGGCCAGCGTGCGGGCGATCGGGTCGGCGGCCGCCACCGTGACGGCCGCCGGGCCGTGTGCGTCCACGCGTTCCGGCGACAGCGCCACGGTTGGCGCGGCCAGCTCCGGCGCGGGGAAGTACTGGCCGCACCCGCAGACGACCACCGTGACGCCCTCGTGCAGGGTGGTGTTCGCGTACGGCTCCAGGTCGCAGTCACCATGCTTGCTGCGCTCCAGTGCCGCGTGCACGGCGTCGGCGAGCTGGTCCGCGAGCATGGCCGCGAGCATGGCCGCATCCATCTCGGCATTGAACGCGGCTGACTCGGCGTCCGCCTCGGGGTCCACGCCAGGCATGTAGGTCTGCGCGAGGTCCGCTGCGTGGTCCGCGTCGTGGCCCATCAGACACCTACCTGCGCGTTCACGGTGGCGGCGTACTGGTTCAGGGTGGTCTGCCGACCGTCCGCGTGCTGGATCACGGTCTCACCGATCCCGGCCGTGGTGATGGCCCGGAGGATCTTGTCCAGGCGGGGACGCTGCTCCTCCTTTGCGAACCCGGCCAGCGCGATCAGCGCGTTCTGTGCCGCCGTGGCCTTCTCCTCCGGCGAGCGGTCATCGACCGGCGGGGCAGACGCGGTCTCGCTGTTCCCGACCTCCTCGGGCGCGGTGTGCCGCCGAGAATCCACGTGCTGCTCGTGTCCGGCCTGCTGTGTCTGGCGAGCCGGGGTGGCGTTCTCCCACGATTCGCCCGCGTCGCCACGGCCGTACGTGGTGCCGCCCTCGGTGCCGTCCCGGCCGTCGGACTCGGGCAGGCCGTTGACCGGGATCATCAGCGCCTGGAGCAGCGCGTACTTCAGGCGCATGCTGTCGGCCTTGCTGGTCGACTTGTCGCCGTTGTCGCGCGCCTCGCCGTCCATCTCGACGGCGGCCATCTCGGAGCCGTCGACCAGCGACACGAAGACGTAGCGCTGCGTCACCCACACGTGCGTCCAGTTCTGGCGATAGCCGTCCTTGCTGACGACCTCGTATCGCTCGATCCGGCGGTCGACGATCTCGCGCGGCTGGAACATCACACCGACCTCGCGCAGCGCGCGGCCGACCGCGTCCATCGCCGCGTCGATCGAGCGGAACTGGTAGCCGCCCATCTTCTTGTCTGCGGTCTTGTCCTTGCCCAGCTCGGTGACGAGCTTCATCAGCTGGTGCACCTGGCCGTAGATCGCGGGCACCCCGGACATCGGTGCGGCACCCAGGACCAGGCCGTCACGCGCGGTCGCCATCACGTCCGCCATGCGCTCGATGGCGCCGAACGACGGCGAATCCAGGTATTTGCCGAGCTGCTCCACGCGCTCCGCCACGGCGTTGATCCGCCGGTGGGCCTCGTTGACCTGGCCATGCACGCTGCTGACGTCCTCGGTGCTGGCCGGGGCGACACCGGCCTCGTCGAACAGGCGCACCTTGTCGGACAGTTCGCCTACCACGCTGACGAGGTCGGCGATGCTGGGCATCTGCTCGCGCAGTTCCTCGATCGCCTTGGTGGCAGCCTTGTTGTGCTGGTCGACGATCGTGGACATCCGCGCGAAGCTCTCGGCGGTCTTCTTCTCCAGCGCCTTGAGTACGCCGCCCGGGTCGGGGTCGAGCGCGACGACGCCGTCCAGCTTGCTGACGCCCTCCAGCTTCGCGGTCAGCTCGCCCAGCTGCTTGTTGACGAAGTCGACGAACTCGCTGAACTCACCGTCCAGCTCCTTCACGCGGGGGTCGATCATCGACGCGTCGTTGATGGGGATGCCCTCGCGCAGCCGGTCGCGGATCTCGGTCAGCTCGGTGCGCAGCTGTGCGGTGCCCTCCAGGGCCTCCTCGGCCGGTTCCTTGGCGGTCGGCTTGCGGACGGCGGGCTCTGCGTTGGTCATGGGAGTCCTTTCCGGTTTGGCGTGGATGGATGGGTCAGGCCTGCTCGGCGGCGGCCTTCTCGTCGGCGAGCCACGGAAGCTCGCCGGTCTCAGTGAACCGCTTGAGCGCCTCTTCGACCACCTGTGTCACCCGGTAGCCGTGCGCGGTGATCTTGCGCTTCTGGCGCTCGTAGGCACCGGAGGCGACGTCGAACCGGAACGGCTCGCGCTTGGGCTTCTGCCCGGCGGGCGAGCGGACGATGCGCGCCTCGAAGCGGACGCCGTCGCCACGCTCGTAGCGCATGATCGCCTCGCGGCCGATGTCCGACAGGCTGGTGCGCTTGACGCCGTACTTCTCGCGCTCGTACTTCTGGAGCGCCTTCATGCGCTTCATCGCCGCGTCGTAGATCGGCTTCTTGATCGAGAGATCGACTTGGTGCCGGTCAACTGCCATGCGGGGTACCTCCTTACGTTTGATGATAGTACCCCGTACAGTCAGGGGGCACAACGGCCACCATAGCCGTAGGACGACCGGATGAACAACCTCGGAGGAACCGATGGCACCACGGATTGACTGGGGTTCGATACGGGAGCTGCTCTGGAAGCGTTGCGGCGGCCTGTGCGAGGCCAGTGGCGTGCCGCTCGACCCGGACACGTTCGACGTCCACCACCGGCGGAACAAGGGGATGGGCGGCACCTCGCGGCCCGACCGCGACGCGGTGTGGAACCTGCTCGCCCTCGACCCGCTCGTCCACAACGGCGGCCCGCAATCGGTGCACGGCCGCCGGAAGTGGGCGGAGGATCGAGGGTTCCTGGTTCCCAAGAACGTGAACCGGGTTCAGCTCTGGCCCGTCAAGCTGCATGATCGCACGTGGGTTCTGCTCCGTCCGGACGGGGAGTATCACCAGTTCCCCGTCCGGACGGAGGGAGTCAGGCCTTGAAGACCAGCTCGCCGATCCGCACGCCCTGGTGATCCAGAACCGGCACGTTCACGCCGGGCATTCCGAGCTTGGCGAACACGTCCTGTCGAGCCTGGATCGCCGCCCGCTCCTCACGGGAGAACTTCACCGACTGAGCGATGAGCATGCTCTTCGCGATCACGGTGGGCAGTTCCGGGAGGGTCTTCAGTGAGGCGACGAGGGCCAGCTCTTCGGCGGTGATCGTGTTCGACATTTCGGTTCTCCCTGTCGGTCGTTCCTGGCCTGATGAGAGAACTGTATCCCACGTGCGGTGGGGGTGTCAAGTGGTACCGACTAGCGCGACAGCAGCGGCTGACCGGCCGCCACGTCCGAAAACTGGGACACGAACAGAAGTTCGATCAGGTCGGTGCACCCGGCGCAGTCGGGGTTGATCAGCGGCACGCCGTGTTCGCAGGTGGTGCAGGTGTCACAGCACTCCTTACCCCACTTGTTGATAGTGGACGCGGGGTTGGCGTCGGCGATCTTGCGGAGGCAGTTGTGACAGCGCTTCATCTTAGGTTCTCCCTGTCGGTCGTTCCTGCTGATAGGACTATCATGCCCCATGAGTGGTGGGGGTGTCAAGTGGACAAAAGTCAGGCCCCGCCAGAGGGTGATCCGGCGGGGCCTGCATCTAGTGGTTCGCGATCGCGATCCGGCACGGTTCTTGATCTTCAACCACACTGGCGCTCGTATCGGACGGGCGCCGAGATCGAGGGTAGCAGCCGCCCAACACCGTGGTAGCGTTCATGTCCTGAACAGCGAACGGCCCCCGCGACGCCTGGCAGCGTCCGAGGGCCATGACCCCTGATCGAGGAGGGGATTTATTTGCGCACCACCGTACCGCGTGAAGCGCCCGCAGTCGAGTCGACCTCCTGCGCGGTGAACGCGTGACCACCGTCCGCCGAGTGAATCGCCCTGCCGACAGGTTCACGATGGTCAGCAACGAGTTCGTGCGCGACGGACGCCTGTCTTTCCATGCGCGCGGTGTGGGCCTCTGGCTGCTCTCGCACACCGCTGGCTGGGAGTGCACCACCGAGCGCATCGCAATTGAGGCTGGCGTGGGCCGTGACCAGATCCGCCGCGCCTTGCGCGAGCTGGAGGCTGCGAGCTACCTCCGGCGTACCCGTGAGCGGCTGGAGGGCGGCAAGCTGGGCCCAATGGTCTACGAGGTCCAATGCGTGCCGTTTGAGAATGAAAGCGCTGGTGAGGACCAGCGACTGGATTCCCAGGCGCTGGTTGGCCAGGCGCTGGCTGACAACCAGCATAAGAAGACCCATTCCAAGAAGACCACCGAAGAAGATCAACCCTCCGGGGGGAGCGACGCTGACGCGCCGTCCGCTCCGGGGCCGGACCCATCCCCGGAGGAAGACATGCCTCGAACCGTCGCACCCGATCAGCCGGGCCTGTTCGATGCGCCCGTGGTCGAAAAGCCAAGGGCGCCGAGGAAGGAGCCGAAGCTCCCCGAGGGCGCGGCCGCTGTCGTGGCTGGGTTCGTCGAGAGCTACGAGCAGAGCCACGGCGGGACGCGCCCCTTGCGGTCGGACATCGGCCGGGTGGCGGCGGCTGCCAAGTTGATCTTGCGCAACGGCGAGGCCACACTGGAGCACCTCGTCTCGTGCGCCCGCAAGATGGGGCACGGGCCGTACGCGAACCTGTACCAAGAGCTGAAGTTCTCCCGGCCGTCGACACACGGCGCCGTGCCGCGCGCGGTGCTGCACGGTGATCCGCGCTGGGACGACGTGCACACCTCGATCCACCTGGACGAGGCCACGCTGAACGCGCCGGTCGAGGCCTGGGCATGAGCGGGCTTGTGTCCCCCACTGATGGTGGGTACGGTTGGCCCATGGACGCATCACGTCGGCTGGACAGCGCTACCGAGCGCCGCGCCCAGATCGACCGCGCACGGGAGCAGAAGCCCAAGCGGACCCCCGAGGAGTCGAGGCGGCACCGGGGGGCCGTGCTGGACGCTGCCCTTGGGCTGGCGCGCAGGCACGCCGTCGATCTGGACAAGATCCGGCCCGCCACGGACGAGGAGATCGAGGCGGCCGAGATCGAGGCCATGCAGGAGATCCTGGCCAGGCAGGCGGAGATCCGCCTGCGGGCCATCCCCGCGATCTACCGCGAGGCCACCAACGATGGAAGCCCCGAGCACCGGGCGGCCGGTGAGTGGCTGACCGCGTACCGCCGGGGTGTCCGGCGCAACCTGGTCATCCTCGGCTCCCCCGGAACCGGTAAGACCTACCTGGCGGCGGCCCTCGCGCGAGCGCTGCTGGTCAAGGACGTCGTGCCGGTCACGTTCACGACGAGCCAGCAGCTGGTCCAGTCCCTGCGCCCGTCCTCGGAGGACGGCGACGACCTCGGGATGATCCAGTACAAGCTTTCGCCGGTGCTCGTGCTGGACGACCTCGGCGCCGAGAAGGTGACCGAGTTCGTGATTGAGCAGCTGACCGCGCTGGCCAACGAGCGCACCCAGCAGGCGCGGCCGACGATCATCACGTCCAACCTGGAGCCTGCCCAGATCAAGGCCGTCTACCAGGAACGGCGCCTGATCGAGCGCCTGTTCGGCAACTGCGACCTGATCAAGCTGACGGGCAAGTCCCGCCGGGACGTCCTGCCCGCGTTCGAGTAACCCGAGACCGGCCCGGCCCCTCCCGACTTCCCTGCGGGACGGACCGGGCCGCACACCTGGAGGAGGAGCGCGTGAGCGCCGAAGTGATCACCATCCCGCGAGAGCTGTACGAGGAGCTGAAGCGCGAGGCCAAGATCCTGCACGCGCTCCAGGCCGCAGGCGTCAACAACTGGGAGGGCTACGACGTCGCGATGGAGTCGCTCTCGTGAGCGCGCTCGGTGCGTGGCGGTACCTGCGGCTGGCCTGGTCGGCTGCGACCTACCGTGACCGCGCTGCCCTTCTGGTCTGCCTGATGTTTTCGGGGCTGGCAGTGGCCAGCCTGCTGCACAGCTCAGGCATGGACGCGCTCAACAAGGTGATCTGGCTTGGGGCGTTCGCGATCATCGCCTGGGGACAGCTGGGCTCGATCGTCGACCGGGCGATCCAGGAGGCGATCACCGCCGAGTTCCTCAGCCGCGCTCGCGGAGGGATGCCTCCGCTGTCACCGGTTGTGACGGAGTTCGCGGGCATGGAGCACGTGTACGTCGCGGGCCACGGCTGGAGGAAGCGTGTGCACGACTGATCACCTAGCGTGATGTTTGGCACCCCTGATATCTGCGGGTTACGCTGTTGATCAGCTACCACAGATGGAGGGGTGCCGCCATGTCGGACACGCAAGACGGCGAGAAGCTCAAGCGCGGCGGCAAGATCAAGAGCGACAGGCCGACGTGTGGCGCTGAGACGCGCACGCCGGACAAGCACGAGTGCAGGATCTACCTTCAGCCTGGGCAGCTGCGCTGCAAGTGGCACGGTGGAGCCTCGCCGCAGGCCAGGCGCAAGGCCGCCGAACGTGTGATCGAGGAGCAGGTCAAGCACGCCATCGAGGGCATGGACATCAAGCCCGTGGACAATCCGCTCACCGCGCTGTCGATGCTGGCGGGCGAGATCCTCGCGTGGAAGGACCTGATGGCCACGCACGTGGCCACGCTGAAGGACAACCTCCGGTACGCGGGCGAGCACGCCGAGCAGATCCGAGGAGAGGTCACGCTCTACGAGAAGAGCCTCGACCGGGCGGTGACGGTGCTGGGCCAGATCGCCCGGCTCAAGATCGACGAGCGCCTGGCCGCGATCAACGAGGCACACGTCAACCAGATGAGCCGGATCCTGGAGGGCTGCCTCGACGAGCTGGGCCTGTCCTATGAGCAGAAGCGGGCCGCGTTCGCCACGATGAGCCGTCTCGCGCGCAAGGCCTCCATGGCGGGACTCCCGGCCGCAGGATGACCGCGACGCTCTTCGCTGGTCTCGCCGACCACCTCGACGCCCGGGCGAACCCGCCCGAGGCGCTGGCGATGGACGCCTGGTTCCGCTCGGATTGTGGCCATTCCCGGGGCTGTGCGTCCTGCGAGGGCCGCGCCGTCGCGCCGGAGGGTCGCTGTCCCAAGTGCGGGCGCTGCGCCTCCTGTGCGGCATGCAGGCCCGAGCAGCGGACCCCGCCGGGCAAGTGGCGCGTGTGGCTGATGCTGGGTGGCCGAGGGTCCGGCAAGACGCGACCCGGCGCCGAAGACCACTGCGCCTACGTCGCGCAGCATCCGTTCGTCCGGGCGAACCTGCTCGCGCCCACGTTCTCCGACGCGCGCGATACCTGCGTCGAAGGCGAGTCGGGCATTCAGGCGACCCTGGAGCGCTACGGCTGGACGGACGGCGTCGAGTACACGTGGAACCGCTCGATCGGCGAGATCAAGTATCTCAACGGCGCCAAGTGCAAGCTGTTCAGCGCCGAGAAGCCCGGCCGTCTGCGCGGTCCGCAACACCACCGTATGTGGGTGGACGAGCTGGCCCAGGTGCTACTCGGCGCGGTCGATGCCTGGGACATGATGAAGTTCGGCCTGCGTCTCGGCCGCAACCCGCAGGTCGTCGCGACCACCACGCCACTGCCGATGAAGGTCATCAAGGACCTGGTCGCGGACTCCAAGACGCACGTGACCCGCATGCGCATGGCCGACAACCTGGCCAACCTCGCGCCCGAGGCGGTCGAGGACCTGGTCACGAAGTACGGCGGCACCGCGCTGGGACAACAGGAGCTGGACGGCGAGATCCTCGAAGAGCTGCCCGGCGCGTTGTTCAAGCAGGCCTGGATCAACGACGCGCGGCTGCCCGACGGACTGCCTGACTGGTACGTGACGCCGTCCGGCCTGGAGGCGCCCTTCCACATCATCCGATCGGTGGTCGCCGTCGACCCTGCGGTGGGCGATGACGACGGCAACGACGAGACCGGGATCGTGGTCGTCGGCCTGGGCAACGACGGCCACTTCTACGTGCTCCGGGACGCCTCGCTGCGCGACGACCCGGACGTGTGCGTCAAGACGATCCTGTCCATGTACGACGAGTACGGGTGCAACGAGATCGTCGTCGAGACCAACAACGGCGGGAAGTGGATCCCGGGGTTCCTGCGCAAGCAGGAGGAGCTGGACGGCCGGACGCTGCGCCCCGCGAACGTGGTCATGATCAACGCCAAGCAGGGCAAGGTGGTCCGCGCTGAGACACCCAGCGCCCTGTGTGCGCAAGGGCGGGTGCACCACGTCGGCCCGCATGAGGACTTCCAGAAGCTGGAAGACCAGCTGGTCACCTGGCTGCGCCAGACCAAGAAGTCCCCCGACCGCCTCGACGCCTTCTGTTACGGCATCCTGCATCTGTCCAAGTCGGGCGGCCCCAACGAGATGTACTCCACCAAGCAGCACGTCCCCCGGTACAGCACGCCGAGCACCAACCGCCACGCGCTGTCGAGCGCCAACAACCTCAGGAGGTGACCTCGTGTCCAGCAGCATCACGCCGAGCGCTCTCCCGCCCCCCGGCGGCGCGCACATCCCGACCGCGATCATGATGTTGGTCGAGCCGCTGGCGTCCGGCGGCTACCGGCTCTCGACCCCGCACGCGCGCGGATGGGCGGCCCGCGTCCGCACACCGATCGAGCTGGCCCAGGGCGTGCACAAGGCCGTCACGGAAACCCAGGTGGCGGCCTACGCGCGGGCGCACGGCAAGGTGTACGACCTCGACGGCCTCACCGGACAGGTCGCCGGTGATCCGCTGGCCGGTCAGCCGGTGTCGCGCGAGCAGCGTCGCCGTCGCGGCCGCCGGTCGCACTCGCCCGCCGACTGGAGCATGACCGACAACGGGTCATGGAAGTCCCCGAATGGCCGCGTGTACGGGCCGTCCACACAGGTGGTTCAGCGCGTGCTGGCCGGTCGCGTGAGGATGGGCCTCGCCACTGGTTGACACCCCCATCCCGGTGGGGTATGTTCTCCTTCAGGAACGACCACGAGGGAGAACCGAAATGCAAAACGGAACCCATCAGCTGGAGAGCGCCGACCTGGACGTCATGCTGACATTCCCCCAGGGGAACGTCGGCAACGTGGCGGCCCAGCTCACCGTCAAGTGCCGCAAGAGCAACTTGACGGTCGCGCGGATCAGCATGACCGCGAACGACCTCGCCGACTTCCTGGCCGGTCGCACCGCAGGCGGCACCGAGGGGGAGAGCCAGCTACTCAACGCGCGCGGCCGGACCCACCTCAACTCGGAACGCGTCCTGGTGAGCGTCAGCCTGCCGCACGCTGTCGACGTGTTCGACGATCCCGCTGACGGGCGCCATCTGACCACGTGGGCAGAGGGCGCGATGCGTGCCTACGGCGCGCACGACTTCCGGATCACGAACCGCAAGGAGGGCTACCTGATCAGCCTGGCCTACTTCGTGCCGGTCGTGGACGACGGCGCGAGGATGTACGCGCAGTTGATTCAGGAGAAGCTGGCGGCGTTGGCCAAGTCCTACGGCGACCTCGCGATCGAAAAGAAGTCGAAGCGATGACCCCGGGCGCGTGGCTGCGCAGCCACGGATTCAAGCGGCACGACGAGCAGCCGGTGGGCGCCACCGACTACGTGTGCTGGGTGGGGATTTTCTGCCTGCGTGTGCGCGTGCCACTGGAGCGCTGCCAGACGCGGCCCGCACTGTGGGTCGGCTTCAGTGTCGGCGGCCCGGTGGTGGAGCGACAGTCCCACGTGCCGTATCGCGACGCGTGGAGCCTGGTCGAGGACGCGCAGATTCTGCGCCGCGTGTTCGCCGGGCACTGACCAGCTTGACACCCCGGCTCGTCATGGGGTAGAAAAGAGCTACCTCCCGCAGTGCCTACCGTGGCGGTGAGGGATTAACGAACGGTGGGAGTGTGCTGGTCGCTTGGCGGCCAGGGCCGCCGCCTCGTCCGTGCTCTGGTTGCCTGAGGGCACACCTGCTGCGGAGCACGGCCGAGGCGGAAGCGCAGGTTCAAATCCTGCCCAGCACGCGGGTCACGGTGACCGGTTCCCGCCGGGTGACGTGATGCAACCGGAGTCCAGACGCCGAGATGGGAACGGCGCGAGGTGAGCCGGACGGACTGTAGTTCAGCGGTATGAACACCGACCTCAAGTCGGAGCCGGTGGGTTCGACTCCCCCCCAGTCCACGGGCCTGTAGTTCAACGGTGAGAACACCGCACTACCGGCGGAGGTTGCGAGGGAGCCCCCGGCCCTCGTCAGGTCCACCAACTTCACAGCGCCCGAAAGGGTAAGGGGCAACGGCGGGTGGCGCGGCCTACGTGGTCACGCCCGCACGGTTGCCGAGGGTGAGCGCTCGCCCTCACGGGATGGTGATCCGATAGCACCCGTCCAAAATGCAGAGGGGCGAGCCCGGCAACGGGCACCATGTGTAGCTCAGAAGGCCAGAGCACCAGGGAGACCTGGAGGTCGGGGGTTCAACTCCCCTCACGTGGGCGGGGTGGATGATCCACGCCGAGGCGGACGTGCAGGCCTGCCGACAGCGGTTCCCGGTCATCAGGGTCGGCTGCATACCGGCCACACCTCCCAACTCCACAGAGGGCGCCCGTCCATCGGCGCCGATACAAGTTGGTGGAGCCGCACGAAAGCGCGTAAGCCGGTCGCGACCGCAGTGCAAGTAGGCAGGCGGGTGAGTCGTCGCCACCCGAAAACGAGACGAGGACTGGAGCGGTAGCCGCCTGATGGTGTGGCGGCACCTGTGCAGGGATTCGGGCGTGATTGCACTTGCGGCCGATGCGGTTCGACTCCGCCCCTCCAGGCGATCGACTGGCTGGCCATGCTGCGTAACCCAGTCCGCACCGCGCAGGGCGGACGGTGGCCAGGGAATCCCAGAACACCCCGTCGGGTCCAGTCTCCGGCGGATCGCACCCGATGGGGCCAGTTGCGAGCTGGCCTCATCGGCATTTCGAGGGGATGTGTTCGTGGAGTTGTGGGACGCCATTGTGCGGGGGTTCGAGCCGTGGAGCTGGGGGCTGTCCATCATGGGCATCACCACGCAGTTCCTGGCGGGCCGTGCGCCGCGCTGGGCTTGGATCCTGGGGTTCTGGTCTCAGGTCCCGTGGTGCGTGTACGCGGTGACGACGGAGCAGTGGGGCTTCCTGCCCTCGTCGATCTCGTACGCGGCGGTGTACGCCTTCCACTGGCGTACCGTCCGGCGTGAGCGGGCGGCGATGCGGGAGCCGGTCCCCGTCGCCGCTTGACACCCCCATCCGCGATGGGGCAAGCTGTATCAGAACAGGAACAACCGCGAGGGAGAACCGATGAAGAAGGTCAACAACCAGAGCCAGCGGGGCCAGCTATGCCTCACGCAGTACGAGGACGGCGACGGCGTGCTCTACAACGCGGACGGCGACTCGCTGTACCTGGACGCAACCGAACTCGCTGACGCGGGATGGCTGGCCATCGCCGCCCATGTCACAGCCGGGCGACTCAAGCAAGCACGCTCATGAATGTCATCGCCTGGCTCATGCATCTGGTCCTGCTGGTGTGGTGCTGGCCCCTGATTCGCTTCTGGTGGAGCGGAGACGCCTCACTGGGATGGCAGGGCGGCGAGACCTACGGGAAACGTCCTGTGCCGCATGGGCGACGTCGCTGGGCGGTCGTGGCCAGCCTGCTGCTCCCCATCATCTCGTGGTGCTGGCTCGTGCCGATGCGGGTCAGTCACGGCTGGCGCGTCGCCAACCTGAAGAGCATCCGCCTACGGCACCAGCAGATCGCCGAACGCAACCGCGACATCGCCTTCTGGCGGGAGCAGGCGGCGACCGGCGACCTCCTCGCTGCCACTGTGGCGGTGGAGCTGCTGGACATGTGGGGAGTTCCCCCCGGCCGAGCGCCGACACCGTGCCCCGGCGCTGGAGGTTGACGAGTCGACGTGGCAGCTGTACGCCGCGAGGCCTAGAGCGCTTCCCGGCGCGCATCCGTACTCGGGTCGCTGTCCATGCCGCAACTGCGGGCGCGTGCGCCGGTCTTCCCTTTGACACCCCAATCCGGTTGGGGTACAGTCCACATCAGACAGGAACAACCGAGAGGTAGAACCGATGAGTGCCGAAACCGAACCGCGCAAGCGACCAGTCTCCAGCTTCAGCAGCGCGGACCACGTCCGGCTGACAATCCCCGTTCCGAAAGACGGCGAGGTGATCGAGTTCACCTACGAGGCGCGCAACCTCCGAATCTTGATCGAGAAGATGGAGCCGGAAACGCAGGAACAGCTGCGCGCCCGCTACGTCATCGTCGCCCCGGTCGGCAACGACTCGCGGACACACGCCTGTCGCCTGGGGTCCGGAGGGATCTCGCCCAAGAAGATGGGCGTCACCATCTGCCGGGAAGGCCACAAGGACCCGATTCCGTCCGGCAACCGAATCCAGGGCCTCCAGCTGGAGCACGTCACGTGCGAGACCTGCGTGAAGAAGCTTGCCAGCGAGGGCGTCCAGCTGAACAACGAGGAGAAGCGATGACCGGGAAGCTGGAGGCCGTGGACTTCTACAGCGGCCACAAGGACACCCTGAAGTACCTGGGCACCATCTGGGTTGCCGACGGGAGCCCGGACGGACTCCAGGCCCGTCAGCGCTTCACCGACGAGGCGACTCCCGAGGAAGAGCTGTACGTGGAGGCCGACTACCTGGCCGCCGTCGAACAGCTCAAGGAGTCGAACGCGGCGGCCGACGGCTGGCCGCACGCTCACCGCAACTCGATCAAGACGCCCTGGTCGTACCGCTTCCAGACCGGCGCCGTGCAGGTCTACCAGGGCGGCTACCTGGTCCAGACGTTCTACTGCAACGGCTCCCGCGAGCCCTACCAGTACTTTCCGAACATGCTGGCCGAGGGGGTCGCGCGATGAACCGCACCGGCGCGGCGGCCGTGTTCTTCGCGGGGCTGATCATGCTGGTCTTTGCCGCAGGGGATCAGGAGAACGGCCTCACTCTGTGGGGGTTCTGGATCGTCGGCGGCTTCCTGGCCGTCCTCGGCGGACTTGGCCTGGTGGCGCCTGCGAAGGCCGAGCAGAAGGCGGGCGGCGATGACCCGGAGTGACTCGTGGAAGTGCTCGTGTGGCGTGACGGTGCGGCAGGCTGAGCCGCAGGGCGGCGAGGACCCCGAACAGGATGGCGATCTCGTCGAGCTGGACGGCGTCGTGCACAGCTGTGACGCCGAGGACGACGAGGACTTCTAGCACTCGATTTGACACCCCCACCGTACTTGGGTACAGTGGGGGTGTCTTCGCAGGAACGACCACATACGGGAGAACCAAAATGCAGCCCTTCGAAGTGGCCTTCTTGGCCGTCATCGCGTTCGCCGTGCTGGGGGTCGCCGCGCTCGCGAACGGGTCCAAACTGGCGGCTCTGTTCTTCGCCCTGCTGACGGTCCTCGCGTGGGGCGCGTACATCAGCATGATGCCCGCCTGATGAGCACGGCGCCGATCGTCCTGACCATCGCGGGCGTCGCGACACTGCTGGCGCTGGCGGCCCTGCTCGCACTGCGCAAGATCGAGAACGAGCGGAACGACCGAGAGGAAGAACCCGAAATGAAGATCAGCAGGAAATTCCTGGCCATGATGAACCGGCTGCCCCTTCAGGGCCAGCGGCTCGCCTGGGTGGACTTCAATCGCGGTGGCTACACACAGGACGAGGAGGCGGACGGGCGCGTCATCCTGGACCCGCCCCTGGAAGAGGCCAACGTGATCACCTCGCTGGTCGACATCGACGCCATGACCGGCCGTCGCATCGTCGGCGCCGAGAAGACCACCGGCCGAAGTGACATCACCCTGCACCGGGTCGTGGTCGACGTGGACCACCCGGTCACCGTCGTCGAGTCCAGCACCGCCGGGCACAGCCACCTGTACGTGGACCTGATGCTGCCCTGGGAGGACCTGGTGAAGCTGCTGGAGGTCATGGCCGACATCGGCCTGGTCGAGCCGGGCTACGTCAGTGCCAGCAAGGCGCGCGGGTACACCGCACTCCGTCTGCCCTGGGTGTCCAAGAGCGAGCTGAGCGACGAAGAGGTGATGGGCGCGTGAGCAACGAACTTGATCTTCGCCTGACTGAAGAGGAGTGCGTGGCCCTGATGACGATGGCGACGCGCGAGCGGCCACTCGGCCTCGACTGGCTGATCGACGGAACGCGGCTCAACGACCGGTGCGAGTGGGGCATCGCGGAACTCAAGAAGATCAGGGGTGTGGCGTGAGCGACGAACTGCGTGCGGCCGCCCAGCGCGTCACCGGCTACGTCCGGGCGTGGCAGCTGCTGAGCAACACGGACAAGGAGCGGCTCGGCGAGGTGTCGATCATGATCAACGGCTGGCAGGACCCGGCCGGACCGCAGACGTTCGAACTGCTGGCCGCAGACCTGGAGGCGCTCGCCCTGCACGCGATCGGCGGCACCCCGAGCGAGCACGGCGCAGGGCGAGCCGCCGCCGACGATCAGGACGTCATGCCGCTCCGGTGCGCCAAGCGTGTGCCGGATCCGGCGGGGTTCTTCGCGTCGCTGGAGTGCGGCTTCAAGCTGTCCCCGGAGACCGGCGCGTGCCCCAGGAAGCCAGAGGAGCACCTCGGATGAGCCGGTCAACCTACGTGTACGTGGTCGAGAAGGTCGAGGACGACTACAGCGAGATCAAGGCCGGGTTCACGGTGAAGCACGAGCTGGTCACCTGGTTGCGGCGGCGCGGCGAGCGGGAAGGGAACGACCTGCACACCCTGTACGTCACCCGCGTGCGGGATGGCGGCGACGACAGCGGGACGCCGGACGTCACCAGCGCGATCGAGCTTCTGGAGGACTTGTGAACGGGTACGGCGAGACCTTCGAGGAGAAGCCACCACCGGGCGAGTATCTGACCTGCCCGCTGGTCGACTGTAAGTGGAAGCTGGCTCAGCCGTCGCCGGTCCGCCTGGTGCGGATGGGGTCTGAGCTGGTTCGCCAGGTGGGCTACGCGGTGTCGATCAACGACGCGGTCCGGGAGTTCGTGGCGGGGATGTCCGCGCAGCAGGAGGAGCTGATCAAGGCCCACCTGAAGACGCACGCGCTGATGGACTTCTACCGCACACGGATGCAGATCCTGAGCGACGCGCACGCCGAGGCGGACAAGATCATGAGGCTGGCCGAGATGACCTTCCTGAGCCAGGCCACGCAAGAGCAGACGAAAGGCGGTGGGTGATCATGGGGAGGGCACTGGAGGGCATCCTCGCCTACGGGTTCGACCTGGGCGGTGCCGACTCGAAGTGGAGCATCACAGGTGTGCAGGAATACGAGGAGTGGCGCCCGAGCTGGGCGACCCCCGAGCAGCTGGAGGAGATCGAGGCGGGCACGCTCGACTACAGCTCGGCGATCAGTGACCGCCTGGAGGACGTAGATCTGGATCTTGAGGTCGTCGAATACGGCATGCTGGAGTACGAGGAGTCCACGGGGCTCATGCTCACCACATTCTCGTCCACCTCGGAGGGTGGCAGCACCAGCGCCCTGACCCTCCAGGATCTCCTCGACCGGCGCGAGATCGAACGCTGGGATGAGGCGTTCATCAAGGCGCTGGAGGTCCTGGACATCCGCCCCTGGCAGCCCCACCCGATGTGGCTGCTCACTCAGAGATACGGGTGATGATCATGTTCAAGCGCAAGGGGCCATCCGCCCGAATGATGGAGGCCCTCCAGGCGGCCATGCCCGCGATGGTCGCAGCCGTCGAGACGTTTCAGCCGATCCTCCGCGCGGGCATCGACGAACTCGGCGAGGCATCCCGCAAGGCGGCCGAGGCACTGCGGGCGTTGAGGCCTCAGCGGGTCCCTCCGGCCCGGAAGCCGTGCACTTGGTGTGGGGACCTGCGCAAGCGCCCGGCCACCCACACGGTGAAGTGGCGAGAGCCGGTCGTGTGGTGGGACGAGTTCGACAACACCCCGACCTACTGGCCCGCCGGTCGGACGATGCGCATGTGCGAGTTCCACGCCGAGATCGCCGAGCGCTACAAGGGCGTACGCGCGTACCGGTTCAGGAGGCTGACGTGAAGCCCTACGAGGGCAGCAACAGGACCAGGCCCGTGGAGTTCTTCCGCCCGCCGTACGACCCCAACGGCGGCGGCACCTCGTACGTGGTGCCGACCGGCATGCGCCCGCTCCGGCGCGACCCGTGCGGGTGCCTGCACGACCACCTCGGCAACGCGCTGCTGGTGTGCGCAGGGCACGTCCGTGACGTCGAGGGCGTCGAGGGATGCTTCCGGCTACGCGGGACGGACGGCGAACTCCGGCTCGTGCCCGTGGAGCCGCTACCCCAGAGGCGGGCAGGATCGTGACCGTCGACCCGAACTGGCTCCCTGTTCCCGGCACCGTGGTGGCGGTGGCCGGTCTCGTGCTCATGGCGGTCCCGCTCTGTATCCGCAGGCCGTGGTCACTGGGTGTCTCGACGTTCGCGAGTGGCCTGATCGTCGGCGGCGTAGGCGCCATGATCATCGGGGTCGTACTCGCCGTCCAGATCGGCGGGCTGACGTGAGCGACCTGCGCGCCACCATCGAGGCCACCATCACCGACCAGGTGCAGGACCTTCTGCACTACGACCGCAAGGAAGACGAGGACCTCCCGCGAGGAGCGATCGAGCAAGCCATCGCCGACGGCGTGATCACCGTCGACCACATGATCGACGTGTACAGCCGCGAACTGCGCCGGGTGCTCAAGCAACTCGTGGTCGCGCCGACGACACCCCCACTACCCCAAGAAGCCGGGAGCGAGAGGCCGGACCCCAAGGACGGCCGGGAGAGGTGGTACTGATGCCCGTGACCGTGTGCGGCGAATGCCTGGGCAAGGACGGCGAGCACTCGCCAGACTGCTCGAAGCACCCTGGCTCGGTGTCGGGGAATTGAGGTGCGGCGAGCTGCGTTGGCGCTGTTCTGGGTGTGCGTGGCGGTGCTGGCGACGGCGGGCGCGATGAGCCTGGGTGTGATGGTGCTGGAGTGGCTCGCTCGCCTGGTAGTACGTTACTGAATCAATCCAGAGGGGCGGGCGTGGCAGGTCGAACCAAAGGCGAGCCTGAGAAGAACTCGCACGAGAGCCTGAACGATGACCGATACCGGAAGTCGCTGGAGCACCCGGACATCACGGACTACCGCACGGTGGCCGAGGTGCTGGCCGACAAGGATGCGGAGGGGGGAAGCAAGTGACTGAGCTGGCAGGCGAATGCGAGGAGTGCGGTGGTGTGGGTACCCACACGTCCTGGTGTTCGCGGAGGAAGTAGTCCGTTCGAGTGACGTCATGCCCCATGAGTTGACACCCCCACCACTCATGGGGCATGATAGTCCTATCAGCAGGAACGACCGACAGGGAGAACCTAATGAACACCTCGACCACCGTCACCGTCGGAAGCGGCCGCTCCATCCACTGGGGCTCGGAGTACGGCACCATCTGCGGCGCAGCTCACCGCAGCGGCCGCTTCACCGCCCCCAAGACGGTCGAGGGCGCCGAGGTCACCTGCAAGCGCTGCGCCAAGATCGTGGCCGCCAAGGTCGAAGAGGCGCACGCCGAGGCCGTGCGGATCGACGAGACCCGCACGATCTACCGCGCCCGCAACAGCGTGCAGAGCGAGTCGGTGACGCCGGTGAGCGTCGAGGCTGCGCACGCCGAGGCGCTGGAGGTCGCCGAGATCCACGCGTTCGAGAAGGCCATGTACATCGAGCTGGTGAGCGAGGGCTCCTCGCCCGAGGACGCCCGCGAGATGGCCTACAGCTGCCGGGACGTCGACAGCGCCTGGAGCGAGCCGACGGCGCGCACGGCCCGGTATGACGAGCTGCTGCGCAAGCACGCGGGCACGGTGCCGTTCCTGGTCGGCCGCTGAGCTTCACTCGAACGGAGCACCCCCACCGCTTGACCCATGAGCGATGGGGGTGCTAAGCTGTGTCTACAACACCACAGAGGGACAACCGAAAGGGAGAACCGATGCAAGAGTTCCCGATCATGTCGATGCGGCCAGGCGACCCGGTCACCGTCACCGAAGAGGGCGCGACCCACCAGGGCACCGTCAAGTGGTACGACAGCTACGAGGGATGGCGCGTCTGCGTCAAGCTGGAGGACGGGAGCGAGCGAGTGTTCCCGGACGGCCCGAACCGCTGGGCCAAGTACTGGAGGGACTGACCGGACGGTCCCCCGCCACCACGGCGGGGGACCTCCTCGGAGGGGAGGACGGCATGCGCGCCTACGTGGAGCCAGCGCCGTGGATCGACCGCCCGCACCGACCTAAGACCGAGTGGCTGATCGAGCTGTTCGTGGAGTGGGTGGAGGCCCAGCACGAGCCGTTCACGCTCAACGAGGCGTGGCGTGGCGCGCACGTCTTCTACCCGACGGCGCAGCAGACGCTGCTGTCCCTGCGCCGTGCTGGCCTGGTGGTGTGCGTGAACCCTGGCCGCATGCCGCCCCGGTACATCCGTTACGACAGGGCTTGACACCCCCACCGCACCTGGGCTACAGTAGTCCCATCAGCAGGGACAACCGAGAGGGAGAACCGAAATGATCAAGGGAATCCGGATCAACAAGAGCACCGTCGTCCACCGCTACTGGGTCGCCAGCGACCGCACCGACTGTGGCGCCGGTGGCATGGGTGACGCGAGCGTCAACGGCGGCACGGTCACCAGCGACGCCGTCACCTGCAAGCGCTGCCTGAAGGCGCTCGCCGCCCAGGCCGAGCGCGACCACGCGGAGGCCCTGGAGCTGGACGCGCAGCTGGAGCAGGCGGCGGCCGAGGCGGCGCAGCTGCTGGCCGAGACCGCCGCGCAGGCCGACAGTGCGATCGAGCTGGCCCGCGACGCTGACGCTCACTGGTTCCTCGGCGACGACGGCCTCTGGAGGGGAGCGGACCGCGTGCTGTTGCACTGCGACGTGACGGTGAGCAAGCGGCACCCCTCGCACGAGGGTCCGTGCTTCGACTCGGTGGCCAGCACGTGGCGCGTGGAGCCGGTGGAGCCGAAGTGCTCCCGGCGCCAGGGTCGAGCGGAGCGCCGGTCACTGCGGGCGAAGCTGCGCCGCACGGCCCCCCAGACGCGCGCTGTCGCCCGCGCGCGCCGCGCCCAGCGTGGTGACGCCCGCGCGACCGCCAAGACGCTCCTCGTGGCCACCGGGGTGCCGCAGGACGTAGCCCAGCGCTACGCCCCCGCGTTCTCCCGTGGCGTCGAGGCGCCGACCGTGCCGACCCGCGTGCGGACGGGCGAGCACCGCTCCAAGCGCGTCGAGGTGAAGCGCTACGCGTGGTGCCAGTTCGTCAACCGGTTGCACACCTTCACTCCGATGGCGCGTGCAGGCAGCTCGCGCTACCGCGAGGCCGTGGCAGCGTTCCACGCGGCACGTGAGCGCGTGCCCGCATGAGGCGCCTGTTCGCGGTGGCGGCCGTCGCGCTCGTGGCGGCCTGCTCCACCCTCGACCACGGCACGGTGACCGAGAAGAAGTGGTTCGACGAGTACGTGACGCTCATGCCCGTGTGGACGTCGTGCGGGAACAACTGTTCGACGCTGACCACGGTGGAGATCTACACGCCCGCGTGCTGGCAGCTGTTCCTGCGGGACGGCGAGGAGACGGGGGCGCCGTGCGTTGAGCCGAACGAGTGGATGCGCTACCAGGTCGGAGGGCAGTACCCGTGAGGCGGACCAAGACCTTCGGTGACGTGAAGGTGGGCCACGTGATCACGTACGGCTCAGCGCGCCTGCTGATCACGTGCGTGGTGAAGCTGCCCGAGTCGGACCACGGCCAGCGTGTCGAGGTGAGCGGCCAGACGATCAGCGCAACTCACCAGGTGGGCAAGACGTTCAGGGCTGGGGCACTGCGTGAGGTCGTCATTCACAACTGGCACAGCTGACCACTTGACACCCCCACCGCACGTGGGCTACAGTTCTCCTATCAGGCCAGGAACGACCGACAGGGAGAACCGACCATGGACCACGCGAAGCTGATCGAGGCGGCCATCAAGAACGAGACCTGGGCCCGCGACACCGCAGCCCCGGAAGACCGTCACTTCTGGGATGGCTGGACCCCCGAGGCCGTCCGGGCTGGTTACCTCCGCGCATCGGTGATCACCAGCGCGCCGGGGCAGGGCCACACGGTGATCGTGACCCGCGTGCTGATGGTCTGCTCTGACGGTGGCGAGGGTCTCGCCACCGTGCCGGACACGGAGGCCGTGGAGCGCGTCAACGCGCGAGTCATCCACCGTGCCGGGGGTCTGGAGGCCTACGCACGCAAGGTCGCCGCGTCCGCCTACGGCGCAGGCATCCCCGTGAAGGTCAGGCACTACGCGTAGGCCGTTCGAGTGAGACACGGGCGGTGGGTTTGACACCCCCACCGCCCGTGGGTTAGAGTACTTACATCAGCAGGAACCACCGCGAGGGAGAACCTAAGATGATCGCCAACATCGCCGCCGCCGCCGCCGTCCTCCGCGCCAACGCCGCCCTCCTCGGCCGCCACGGCTACACCGTCGCCACCCTGATCGCGACCCTGGTGACCGTGGCCAACCGCGCCGAGTACAACGGCGCCGACTACGCGATTCGCTCCCTGGCTGGCCGCATCGCTGGCGTGGCCGAGGGTGTCGACGCGGCCAACGGCATCACCGTCAAGGGTTCCGCTCGCACCGGCCTGAGCGTGGTCGTCCCCGTTGGTGCTGACACCGCCGAGGCGAACGCGCTGCACCGCGTGGTGACTGACCTGCTGGCCGCCGCCTGATTGACGCCACAGATGGTGGGACTTGACACCCCCACCATCTGTGGGCTACAGTAGCCCTATCAGCGGAACAACCGAGAGGGAGAACCACATGAACGCCAAGCCGATCGCAGAGTTCACGAAGATCGCCTACCAGGGCAGCATCACCGAGTACCACGGGGCGCAGCTCTGGCTGGAGTACTGCGGGTGCGCCGGTTGCGGTCCGGACTGGGCGAACGGCTCCCCTCGCTACAACCTGTTCGACGACTTCGGCCGCGAACGCCTGCACCACGTGCGCGACGCGTCGGTTCGGGTGGCCTAACCGGACGTCCCAGCGGCCAGGGGAGTTGGCCGCACCGAGCACACGAGAGAGGCTGAGATGGGCAAGCACAGCGCCAAGGACCCGAACGGGTCGAGCACGTGGACGTGTGACGGCGACGGGAATCCGGTCAACACGAAGGGAGAGCTTCCCGCCGACGCGGACCGGGTCCGCCCGTACGCGGGCGGGGACAGCGAGAACTGATGGCGACGTGCCGAGCCTGCGGAGGATCGGGCGAGATCGTCGAACAGGGCAGAATCAAGGTGTGCCGCGCGTGCGGCGGATCGGGACAGAGAGGCAACATCATGAACAGAGTCGGAGTGTGGATCGGGGCCGCAGCGCTCGCGCTCGTGCTGGCCGGGTGCGACGTCACCCCGGGAGGCAAGTGCAGTGCGGAGGGCAGCAAGGCCACCAACAGGAACGGCGTCTCGTACACCTGCGCCAAGCTGCTGCCCAAGGGCACCCTTGTGTGGCAGCAGGACGCGCCGCTCACGCCGGACCGCCCGTGAACATCCAGGAGAAGAAGGACGAGGACCTGACGGACGAGGAGCTGCTCAAGCGTCTGGACGAGGTGCTGCGCAAGAAGGAGGGGCGATGAGCGGCGAGCGGACGACTGAGCGCAACGACGCGCACGTGCGTGAGGACCTCGTGGACCCGGGGCCGGTGCCCGACGTGCGGCCCTTGCGGGCACAGCAGAAGGCGATGCGGGCAGCGCTCGCGAAGTCCAAGCCTGGCCCGATGAGAAAGTAGCGGACAAGGGTTGCGTACCCCCATGCGATGGGGGTACGCTCCTTTTATCGAGAGGGACAACCGAAAGGGAGAACCGAGATGGCAAGCGACAGCAGGAAGAAGCCGGGGCGAGGGTTCGCCTCCACCTCCCGGGGCGCGGCAGTCAGCCGACTTCTGAAGAAGATCGAGGGAATCAGCACCGTCGGCACCGCAGAACGCGGCCTGCACGGCGTGCGCGTCCACCAGGCCCCCTACGCCAGCTACGTCACGGTGCGCGTCTTCCTCGACGACGATGCAGAAGCCGCCAAGTGGTCAGCCGACCTTGAGGCCAAGCTGATCGACGCCGGTTACGTGCTCGACTCTCGTGTCGGCCCGTGTGCGTTCGCGGTCACACGGGACATCTGGAAGTTCGACGACGAGATCGCCGCGAAGATCTACACCGGCGGCCCGGCCATGGAATCGGACGTGGGCATGCTGGCCGCCCACGACTACACCGTGATGCACCTCCGGGCCATCGGTTGGGTGCAGGAGGGCACGCGCCTGCTGACCGAGAAGGGCCAGGCCGTCCGGGCACGTCTCGTCGTCCAGGCCAAGGCCAAGGTTCACGCTGAGGCCCGGCGCCTGCGCCAGCGGGGCTGGTAGCGAGAGAAGTCAGCAGGTCGGGCCTCACATCGGGGCCCGACCTGCCCAACACGAAAGGATCAAGATCATGGATCCACAGCCCGACCAGGCCCGGCTCGACAGGCTCCCCAAGTGGGCGGCCGAGGAGATCGTTCGCCTGCGCAACAAGATCGACGGCCTGAACCGCGTCATCTCGGCGGGCCCTGCCGACTCGAACGCGTTCCTCAACCCCTACCGCGACTTCCCCACCCCGCTGGGCAAGGACCCGACGATCCAGTTCAGGGACGGTGAGGACCCGCTGAACGGCTTCACGGTCCAGTTCAAGAACGGGGAGATCCTCGTCCAGGGCATGGCGCCCGCGTACGACGACTACCTGGGGGTCTTCCCGATGTCCGGCAACTACGTGGCGATCAAGCACGTGAAGAAGGGAGATTGATCATGGGTGCGTCCGTCACCTGGCACTGCGCCTGCTCTGGCTGCACGTGCATCACCATCGTCTGGGGCTCAGGCGCGATCTGCGGGGCCTGCGCCAGCTCGGCGAGCTGCACCGCCGCGAGGCAGGGGAAGTGACCCCCAGGGACCACATGGCGTCCGCCGTCACGTGGCAACCCGACTGGGAGCATGGGGCCAGTTTCCACGGGAACTGGCCCGGCTGCGTCGAGGCGGAGAGGCGCCAGGAGCGCTACACCGGCGGGCAGCCATGCCCGCACAGGTGTGGGAGCATCGTCAGGTACCGGTTCGGCAGGCCACGGGAAGAGTCGGTCAACCGGCACACGCAGGACCCGCTGGCCTGCCGCAAGCACCCGCATCACAGGAAGGCTCGCCGACGTGTTCGAACCCGAGCGGCGCGTGCGTCGGCGCAAGTGCCGCCGTCCGCGCTTCGTGTCTGAGGCGGCCGCGCTGCGCTACGCCCGCGTGGTGCTGAGGGAGGAGCGCACGGCGTACCTGTGCTCCGCTCATGAGCCGCCGGTGCACCACCTGCACCCCAAGGCCGTCGACAGGGTGCTTGACACCCCTATCGCACCTGGGCTACAGTAGTCCCATCAGGCCGGGAACGACCGCGAGGGAGAACCGAGATGGCGAAGCGAGAGCCCAAGATCGCACACCGCGTCGACGTGCTGGACAACGAGGCGCACGAAGGCCCGGTCAAGTACCGCTGGGAGTGCACGTGCAGGCGCAACGGTAGCTGGACCACGAGGACCCTGGCCGAGAAGAACGGCCGCCGCCACGAAACCAAGGGCAACGCGGACCGCCTGCCCAAGAGCGACCTCGCCCCGCTGCGCAGTTTGCTCAAGCTCGGCTGATCGCGAGAGCGAAAGCACCCCGCACCCACCATGGGTCGGGGTGCTTTCGCGTTACCATGCACGCATGGTCAAGAACAAGCCGAACCCAGTGACGCCCGCCTGGGAGGCCGTCACCAAGGCGGACAGCGCCTCCAAGATCCTCGACGACACCCGTCACGCGATGGTGGAGCTGAGCGACAACGTCAGCGTCACGGCGGGCAACGTGCCAACGCCGGTCCCTTCCGGCGTCACCGGGGCGTGGTTCCCCGCGCTCGTGGTGCTCCCCGGCCAGCGCCACCAGCTGCCCAGCAAGGTGCGGGTCTACGCCACGCCAGAAGGCCTGTACGTCTACGACAGGGTGCCGCAGGATCAGGCGCAGACCCAGCGGGCCGACCCGCTGTGGTACGCGCCGATCACGTATTCCGAGACACCTCGGCCGCCCGCGAACTACTCTGCGAGCGCAGCGAACGGGTTCGGGATCGTCACCACCAAGGGCACGGTGATGATCACGGTACCCAAGGGCTGCCCGGTCTGTGGCGTGCGGGATATGGCGGTGTGGCAGCCGGTATGGGCGCACACCCTGGTTTCAGTGGAGTGGAAGGAAGCGTGATGGACGGGATCCGGCTCGCCGTGCAGGCTGCTGCCGCGTACCGCATTACGCGCCTGCTCCAGGAGGACCAGCTCCCGCCGTTGCCCGCGCTGCGTCGGCGCATGAACAGTGCCGTCGCCCAGGGTGCCGGACCGGTCGCCGGGGAGTTGATCTACATGGCCAACTGCCCATGGTGCCTCGGCTTCTGGGTGTCCGTGGCCGTCCTGCTCGCCGATGCCCTCGCGCCGCGTCTGTGGCGCCCCCTCGCTACCGCCCTGGCCCTCAGTGCGCTCGTGGGCGTCGCGCGCACCAAGCTTGACTAGGAGGTGCCCGTGACGGGCAATTCGACGCTCAGCGACCGCGCTACGGCGCGCGCGGCCGACGCGATCAGGGCGATGGACTACATCCGTCGTGGCCGTGGCAGGCCCACCGCCCTGAGTGCCGCCGGTCTGCGCATCCGGCCCGACGAGTCGCGGGCCACCCTGCGCGCGATCGCCACGCTCAAGCAGCCATGGCAGCGCCTCGCGTGGAACTACCGGGACATGATCGGCGAACTCCGGTTCGCCCTCCAGTACCGTGCGCGCGCCATCTCCCGCATGCGCTTCTACATCGCCGAGATCCAGCCCGGCACCGACGACGAGCCAGTGGCCGTCGAGCTGCGCAACAGCGACGACCCCGAGGTGGCCAAGCGCGTCACGCTGCCCGAGGACCTCTGTGCGGCCGCAGAGGCCGAGCTGGCCCGTCTGCCGCTCGATACCGGCATGTCGTTCCTGGGGATCTGGTCGGAGAACTTCGACGTCGCGGGCGAATGCTGGCTGTACGGCTACGTTGACGAAAACAACATCGAGCATTGGGCGATCAAGTCCGCGCTTGAGGTCGAGGTCAGCCCGGACGGATCGAACGTGTTCATGGTCGACGCCACGGCGCCCGGCCAGCGACGCAAGCTCGACCTTTCCGAGGAGGGCCGCGAGGAGCTCTACCGTCTGTGGGTTCCGCACCCGGTCAATGGCACCCTGTCGGACTCCGCGCTGCGCGCCACCCTCGACACGCTGGAGGACATCGTCGCCACCGGCCGCGAGATGCGCGCAGCCTCGCGGTCCCGGTTCAGCGCCAACGGCGTGTGGATGCTCCCGTTCGGCATGTTCTTGCCTACCGGCACCAAGGCCGAGGTGAACCCCACCGATCCGGAGTCGAACCCGTTCGCCGCCGAGCTGACCGGCGCCATCCTCGCGCCCATCTCGAACGACGGCGATGCGGGCGCGATGGCACCGATCATCCTCACCGGCACTAAGGAGGACATCGCCGCCGCCAAGGATGGGTTCATGCGGTTCGACCGCGAGGACTCACCGACCTTGATCAACAGGCTCCAGGCGGCCCTCACCCGCATGGGCAACAGCCTCGACATCCCGCCCGAGGTGATCTCCGGCATGGCCGAGGTCAACCACTGGACGGCGTGGCAGATCGACTCCAGCACCGCGCGGCACCACATCGAACCGTCGGCCCGCGTCATGGCCGACGCGATCACCTCGTCGTTCATCCGCGCCGCCCTGCTCAAGAGCGGGTTCGCGCCCGCCGACGTGAACCGCGTGCGCGTGTGGTTCAGCCTCGGCACCCTGACTGAGAACCCCAACCGCCGACAGGACGCCCTGGACGCGCACGACCGTGGCGCCATCGGGCCCAAGAGCTTGCGTGACGCGCTCGGATTCGGCGAGGAGGACGCGCCGAGCCAGCCCGAGCTGCTGGCGATGATGGCCATGAAGAACGGCATTGACACGGTGTGGGCGGCTCAGGTGCTGGCGTGGTACGCGGAGCAGCAGGAGGGCAGCCCGCTGGACGGCCTCCCTCTTCCGCCGTCGGCGGCTGCCGACTCTGGATCCCCGGCGCTACCGTCAGCACCGGCGCCCGGTCCGCGCGACCAGGGGCAGCCGACTGGCGGGACACCGCGCACGGCTCCCCCGGCGATCGCCGCCTCGGCCGCGTCGACCGTCTACACAGGACCATCCGGAACGGTCGGCCTGAGCGTCCAAAGTGGACCGCCGAAGGTCGACTATCGTTTGGCGCTGGCCGACTTCTCCGACCTGCTCGCCGCAGAGCGCCGCGTCCGTGACGTCCTGATCGCCGAATGTGACGTCGCCATGGCCCGCACGATTGCCAGGGCAGGGTCCCGGTTGCGCTCCAAGATCAGCAGGGACCGTGAGATGAGCCTGGCCGTCCGCGACATCCCCTCCGGCCAGCTATGCGCGCACATCGGCCGGACAGAGGCGCTGGCCCTGGCCGACCTGCCCTTCCTGCTGAACGAGGCCTTCGGCGACTTCTACGACACCTACGTGGGCATCGTGACCGGTGGCGTGAGCGTGATCCTCGACAAGCTGGCCAAGGTCCTGCGCCTGTCCAAGTCCGACGGGCAGGCCATGCGCGACCGACTGCGCACCTCGATGACGCAGCGCGTCGACAGCGGATGGGACTTCCTGGCCAGTGCCCTGCGCGCCCGCGCGGAACGACTCATGTTCGGCGCCGACCAGGGTGACGAGCCGGGCGAGAAGTTCGACAGCCTGGTGCAGCCGTCCCTGGTGCGGGCGAGCCTGTCGATCGTGGGCGGCCTGCCTGAGACGGCCACCGGCGTGGACGAGCGCGGGCGTGCACTCGGGCCGGACCCGCTCGGCGGCCTGGCCAACGGCGAGACCGTGCGCGCCGAGGTCGAGCAGCTCGGCGGTGTCGAGGTCGGCTACACCTGGGTATACGGGATCACGCTCAGGCCGGACCGGTTCGAGCCTCACTGGGATCTGGAGGCCGAGCGCTTCCAGGGCTGGACGGACCCGAAACTGGCGACGGCGGGGACGCGGTTCACGTTCGTCGGTACGCACTTCCACCCCGGCGACCATGAGGGCTGCATGTGCGACTACGTGCCCGCCTGGGCGCTGCCCGCGTACGCGGCGCAGGTGGACGAGCGCCTGCGCGTCCCCACCGAGAGCATGGCCACTCTGATCGTGCTGGCAGAGGGCGACGACCGGGCGGGCCGCACTGGCACGACCGCCCAGTATGAGCGTCAGCGCTGGCAGGAGATCCAGAACCTGCAAGCCCGATTCATCGGAGGTTCCGAGTGAACGTCAGCGACCACGTGCACTACGTCAGCCACGGCACGCCTGTACGCGCCGATGGCACCCAGGCCTACTCGTCGGTGTGCCGCGCGGCCGTCATCACCGAGGTGGGAGATGCCAACTTCGGCGAGCACTCACGCGAGGTCGGCTTGTGCGTGCTCAATCCGACCGGGATGTTCTTCCGCGACATCGACAGCGGCGGCAACCCGCACGACCCGACCGGCCGAGCGCCGGGCAGCTGGCACACCATCGAGGAGTGCGGTGGTGGACGATGACGGCCAGCGCCCTGCCTCCTGCCCCGGCTGGCGGCGGTGGCGTTGGGGGCCACGCAGACGCGCGAGCGCGCGCCGTGCGAGAAGCGGCCCTGAACGCGGCTATCAGGCACGCTCAAGGCTATGAGATGAACGTCGGCACCTTCTGGTACAACGTGCGCACGTTTGAGCGCTACATCAGCACGGGGGAGTGCCAGTGAGCGATCGCCGACCGACGGGATCCGAGATTCGGTGCCCCGAGCGGGCGCCGAGGTGGTCGGATGTTCCGCCCATCGAATGGCCGCCAACCCCGGCCGTGCATTCACAGAAGCAAACAGACATCCGAGGACTGGAGGGGCCGCGATGAGCGCACCCGTTATCGAGCAGGACGCAGCGCCGGTCGCCGACGTCCCCGAGAACGCCACCGCGATCAGCCTCCCGGTCATGGCCGTCGAGGGCCTGGAGACGGCCGACGGGCGCTTCCTCGCGCCCGGCGGCATCTCCCACCGCACGCTGCCGGTCACCCTGTACGCGCAGATCCAGACACCCAACGGCGGCCAGGGGCACGACAACTCCGTGATCGCCGGTGCCGTGACCGACATGGTCCGGCGTCCCGGACCTGAGGTGATCTCGAAGGCCACCGGCGAGCCGTTCCCCGAGGGCACGTTCGTGTGGTCCGGACTCGGCTGGATCTACAACAACGTGCGGTTCACCCAGGACGGGCCGACCGTGCTCGACATGGTGCGCGACCGCGCCCTGTCCGGGAACAGCGTCGACCTGTCCGACATCATCGCCGAGCACGAGTACGAGCCGGGCACCGAGGACGACCCGAACGCGCAGCCGGTCCGGCTCACCATGCACCAGGGTGTCATCGGCGCGACCACGCTCGTGGGCCTGCCCGCGTTCCCCGACGCATACGTTGAGATCGACGGACAACGCATGACGCCCGCCGACGGCCAGGCGATCACAGCGGCCGCGATCTCGTGGCGCTCCGTGGAGCTGGGCGACGAGTGCGCCGCGTGCCGCACCGGCAACCCGCTGCCGCGCGAACAGTTCGTCGCCGACGGCGAGGCGCCGACCGTTCACCGTGGCGGCATGATCGCACTCGTTCCGGCTCAGGCCGACCAGCTCGCCGTCGAGGGCGGGGACCCGGTCGAGGAGCTGCACCTCACGCTCGCCTACCTGGGTGACGACGTCAGCGGATGGAGCGAGGACCAGAGGCAGGCTGTGCACAACCTCGCGCAGTCGATGTCCGATGTGGGCGGCCCGATCGAGGCGCGCGTGTTCGCGCACGCGCACTTCAACCCCGACGGCGGCCCGGACGGCGACCGCGACCCGTGCGCCGTCTACCTCATCGGCGACGGCGCCTCGCTCGCGGCAGATCGCGAACTCCTGCTGGAGCGCCTCCGCGAAAACCTGGGCGAGGCGTCCATGCCCGAGCAGCACGCGCCGTTCGTCCCGCACGTGACCGCCGGTTTCGGCGTGGACGTCGCCGACCTGTCCTTCACCGGCCCGGTGACGTTCGACCGCGTCCGGGTGGCACTCGGCGGGGACGTCACCGACTACCCGTTGGGTGGCGGTGAGGCGATGGTGGCGGCTGCACTTCCCGTGCTGCCGTCGGCCGCGTTCGACGTGCCCGAGCCGGACGCCTACCAGGCCCCGAGGATCAGCGAGCCGGACGAGAACGGATACCGCTGGTACTCGGGCCACATCGCCCGCTGGGACGCTTGCCACATCGGATTCCAGGGCAAGTGCGTCACGCCGCCGCGCTCCCGCTCGAAGTACGCGAACTTCCACCTCGGGCTCGCCCGCACCGAGCTGGGCGACATCCTCGCGGGCGTGATCACGTTCAACCGGCCCGACCAGCTGCGAGGCGGCCACGCGGACATCCGCCTGAGCGCGGCCGACACCGTGGCGCACTACGACAACACGGCCACGGTCGGCGCCGACGTGGTCGTGCACGACGGAAAGTTCGGCCCTTGGGCATGTGGCGTGGTGCGCGCCGACCTGTCGAGCGAGGACCTGCACCGGTTCCGCATGTCCATGCCGTCCGGCGACTGGAGGCGCGTGGCGGGTGGCCTGGACCTCGTCGGTGTGCTGCACGTCAACACGCCCGGCTTCTCCGGCCCGCGCACTCTCGTGGCCTCCGGCGAGCCGCTCGCGCTCGTCGCCGGTGCTCAGCCCTACCCGGGATACGAGGGCTCCGTCGGCCCGTTCGAAGACGACTACGCGCGCCCCCACGTGTACGCGCGAGACGTGATGAGCGGGGCTGGCAACTGCATGTGCGGTGCCGACCCGGACAACGCGCTGCACGTTGAGTACGCGCCCGGGGTGCCGAACCCGCACGCCGGTCCGGTCGAGGAGGCGGCCGAGGAAGAGGGTGACCTGTACGAGCCGGACGACCTCGGTGCGTACGCCACCAACCTGGCCGCACTGCGCGAGTCAGTCGGCTTCACGGCCGACGTGGTTCAGTTCGCCGCCGAAGTGGATCTTCTGCTGGTGCTGCACGGCGCCGAGCTGGCCAACTGGGTGCAGAAGGCGGGCGGCCTGCCGAAGTACATCAAGCGCATCGCCAAGCACTTGCAGGAGAAGGGCATGGACGAGTCGCGCGCCATCGCCACGGCGGTGAACGCGGCCAAGAAGATGTGCTCGACCGGCGACACGAACTTCCCTGGATCGCAGCAGGTCAACGCAGGCTCTCGCGCCGAGGCGTGTGCAGCGGTGGCCGAGTGGGAAGCCAAGAAGGCCAAGGCCTGAGCGCCACACTTGACACCCCCGTCAGTCGTGGGGCATGATGGGGGTGTCAAGGCCGGGAACGACCGCAAGGGAGAACCTCAGATGCGCAAGATCAGTCAGAGCGAGATCACCATCCTGAACCGCGAGATCGACGAGCAGCCGCTGGAGATGGCCTACATCGCCCGGGTGCGACAGGATGTGCGCGTAACGGCACGATGGACCACTGAGCGCAAGCTGGAGTCGAGCGAGCACTTCCGGCTGGCCTGCCTGGCGATGGCTACCCTCGGGCAGCCGGACGAGATCAACCCGCACTTCAACTCTCGCCAGGAAAGGGTGACGGTCGGGCCGTACCTCTCACACGCGGTGACCTACGTCCTGCACGATGTGGAGCACACGGAGACGGATCGTCAGCTGGTTCTTCAGCACGCCATGCTGATCAACGTCGCGCGGCGCATGAGCTGACCCACCGCACAGAAGCGCCTCCCGACATCGTCCTGAAACGGCCGTTACCGGGAGGCGCTGTACTGGGAGCCGCTAGCGCCCAGCGTGATGCATGGCGTGAAGCCTACTCGTCCTTGCCGAACGCCGCGTCACGGCCACGTCGCAGAGCGCTGATCATCTTGTTGCAGCCCTTGCGGTCGATCGTGACGGCCAGGAGATCCAGCGGGGCGCCGAACGCGTAGGAGAGCTTCTCGCCGTGCTCTTGGATCAGGTGCTCAACGAGATAGTCGTCAGACTCGGCGTCGACACCGCCCGCGTAATCCCACTCGCGGATGGTGTCCAGCAATTCGGGAAGGCCGCGCCGGATCTCCTCGATCGAGCAGGCCATGCGGGCGGGCGTGCCGGGACGTTCGACGATGACCATCACGTGGCCCTCGTCATTGCCGTGACCGGGGCCAGTGTTGCTCGGCGAGGATGGGGGTCCCCATGCGACCTGCGCGTTGTTCAGGTGGTCGGGGTCGCCGTCGAGGGAGTAGATCCGCTCATGAGGCATGGTGGTGCTCCGTTCTGTTCGCCCGTATCGGGAGCCCGTAGCGGGCCACCTGCGACGATAGCAGGAGAATCCGACGCTTGACACCCCCACCATTGAGGGGCTACAGTTCTCTCATCAGCAGGAACGACCGACAGGGAGAACCTAAGATGCGCTACGCGATCCCCGCACCGCCCGCGAACGACCCGATTGCTAGCGAGTGGGCTCTCGCGCAGGACGCGCTGCGCTGGAGGGAAGCCGAGTGCGGCATTCCGGCCAACGCGCCTATCGACCGCGAGGACATGGAAGACCTGGTCAACGCCTACCTGGCGATGGGATGACGGGAGGAGAACGGGATGCAGGTGCCTGAGGCGGACGTGAGGGTCTGCCAGAAGTGTCACGGGATGGTGGTCCCGGCTGTCACCGCTCGCATGAGCAAGGGGCAGCCGGTCACCATCCTGGTCGAGGTCGAGGAGGACCTCACGAACGAGCACCCGAGTGACCAGTGGGCGCTGTCGAAGGTCGGCGAGAAGTACTACGCCGGTCAGGTCAAGACCCGCAACCAGCGTGCTGGCATGCTGGAGCGGGGAATCCGCTTTCACTTGCTGCACGACAAGCAGTGCGCGAAGAACGTCGCGCACAACCGAGCCCGTTAGGAGTCAAATCGTGAAGAAGTCCCTGCCCCTGCTCGCGGGGGCGATCATCGTTCCACTGCTCGCGGCCACCGTCGCCGCGTTCGCCGCCGCCAGCGATGAGCCCGGCGCCGACCTGAAGACCGCGCCGGTGGTCTCCTCGTCCACGTCCGCGACGGCGCCGCTGGAGGCGCCCGTCCAGCTGGCCACGCCGCCGACGAGTGCCACTCAGGCCGCGTCGACCCCCGCTGCCCAGGCGCCCGCCGTGGTGCTCGCCGACGACCCTGAGACGTCGACCACGACACCGCAGCCGCCGACCCAGACCACGCCGGTGCCGCCGAACGAATGGCCGACACCGGAACCGACCACCCCGCCGGTCGCGTCCCCGGTCGCCCCTCCCGGTCCAGTCGACATGACCGTCTCTTGGGACGGCCTGAAGTGCGCGCGGTCGGAGGCGTGGAGTGTGGAGACCACCAGTGGCACCAAGATGATGTGCCCTGGCTCCGCGAACCCGTAGAAACGAAACCAGAGAGGTCCGCATGTCTGACTACGTACGACCAACCAACCCGTTCCCCGTGAGCGAGGCGGCGGCCGAGATGACACACGGCCTGATCAACGCCGCCGTCGAGACGTTCGCAATCATGGCCGTCCCCATCCATGACGAGGTCGAGCACCGCCTCATCCTGGCCGCCTCCTACGAGTGGGCGAAGAGGATCACCTCGCTGGGCAATGAGGACGCCTGCCACGCGTACGTGTGGGAGCTGTCCACGTGGATCGAGCGGATGTCCCAGCAGGGGATCCCGTTCCCCCCGTTCGACATCACCACCACCTGCGGCGACGACGAATGCACCGTCGACCACAGCGAGCAGATTCGCCTGGTGAACACGCTCTTCGCCTCCGGCGTCACCGGACAGCATCAGGACGCGGTGAAGGCGTACACCGCGTACACGCGCAAGGTCGACCCTGACCAGTGGTCCGTCGCCCGTGCGCAGTACGCGGCCATGCTCGCCGTGCACGTCTCGGAGCGGGTGTGCGACTTCCGCACGCAGACCGTGGACGTGATGCCCTCCCTCGAAGACCTCCCGGACGAGCAGGTCTGATAGCCTCCGTCAAGGAGATGCGGACCTCCTGATCCCCCGTACCCACGTGGTGCGGGGGATCTTTTTGTGCGCAACTCGCGGGCGTCATGCGCAACTCGGCGCCTACGCTTCGCGACGTTGGGGACGACCCCGCACGGAGCGGCCTAGCTGATCTCCGAGCGGTCCGGCCTAGCTGGAGTGGACAAGCCCCGTGCAAGCCGTCCAACACGAAACGGAGAAACCTCGTGTACGAGGAGATTCTGAATCGGCTGGCGGAGGCAACGGACCAGGAACTGGCTGACGCTCTCTCGGAGATCGCAGGCCAGGCCGCAGCGTTCACGGGCCCCGCCACCGCCACGACCGCACCGCAGGTGAAGGCCCTCGCGGATGCCGCCTCCGCCATCCGTGGACAGATCGACGAGCGCGCCCGCGTCAACGCGGAGTACGCCGCCAATCTGTCGATGATCGGCGAGCTGGCCGCGCAGCCCGAGCCGCCCGCACAGCCGGAGCAGCCCGAGGTGGAGATCCCCGAGCAGCCCGCAGCGCCCGCCACGCTGGCCACCGAAGAGCCCCCGGCCGTCGAGCCGGAGGACGAGAAGCCCGAAGGGGGCGACACCGTGACCGCTTCCGCTCGCCGCCCTCTTGGTGGGGCAGGCCTGACCACTCGTCGCAACCGGGACGAGTTCCAGTCGCTGGAGATCAACGCGAACGTGACCGGCCAGAACGGCCTCACGCTCGACAGGGACCCCGAGGTTGCCCGCGAGCAGATCGCCACGGCGTTCGCCAACCAGGCGTCCATCCACAACCCGTACGCGAAGACGACCCTCGTCAACGTCAAGTGGTCGGATGGCTACAAGGCCGCCGGTCGCTTCGTCTCCCGCAAGGACAGCGGCTACACCGTCAATCGGGTGATGTCCCGCGTCGAGGACGAAGTGCGCTCCCGGTCCGCCGAGGAGAACGCGCTCACCGCCGCCGGTATCTGCGGCCCGGTGACCCCGCTCTACGACATCCCGGTGATCGGCGACACCGACCGCCCGGTGCGCGATGCTCTCGCGCCGATCGGTGCGGACCGTGGCGGCATCACCTACCGCCCGGCGATCGACGGCGTGGCCCAGACCGGCGGCATCGGCAACTGGACTCCGGCGATGGACGAGACCACGCCGCTGCCCACCAAGTCGTGCCTTGAGGTCGACTGCCCGGACCCGGTCACGGCGACCGTCGAGGCGGTCTACCACTGCCTCACCTTCTCGAACATGTCCACGCAGTTCGACCCCGAGCTGATGGACGCGGTCATCCAGGCCGGTGACGTGGCGTTCGCGCGGTTCGCGGAAAACAAGCTGCTGACCCAGCTGACCAACGCGTCCAAGCCGCTGTACACGCCTCGCGTGATCGGTGCGGCCCGCGACTTCTTCGTGTCGCTGGACAAGTTCATCGCCTACTACCGTTCGGTGCACCGCCTGAGCGACAACGCGCCGCTGCGCCAGATCCTGCCGCTGTGGCTGAAGGACATCCTGCGCATGGATGTCGCGCGCCAGATGGTCGGCGACGGCCTCGACACGCTGGCCGTGGCCGACGAGATGATCATGGACTGGTTCCGTCGTCGCAACGTGAATCCGACGTTCCACCTCGACGGCATCGACCCCGCCGACATCACGCAGCCGACCCCGGACATCGTGGTCCCGGCGCAGGCCTACACCACGGCCGCCGCTGGCACCGAGGTGCCGAACTACATCGGCACCGTGTCAACTCTGATCTTCCGCGAGGGTGACTGGAAGTACCTCGACGGTGGCGAGCTGAACATGGGCCTGGTCCGTGACAGCGCGCTCAACGCCGTCAACCGCTTCCAGACGTTCCGCGAGGAGTTCGCGGCCCCCGCCCACCGTGGCATCGAGTCCGTGCACCTCGTGTTCCAGCTCCGCGTGACCGGCCAGAGCGCCGCCACGAAGGACCTGGACGCGATCATCAACTGACCTGACCAGCTCCAGGCCGCGCCGGTTCGCCCGACGCCCGGCGCGGCCTGGCTCCACGAATGGAGGTGGGGTGAATGTTGTTCGCCCCGATTCAGCCGGTCCAGGCAGCACCGTCCCGGTCCAGCCTGGCGGCATGGGCTCTCACGCCCGCCAGTGGCGATGACCGCTGGACTCAGGGCATGGCGTGGCGCCCCGAGCGCTGCACGTCGGTGCGCTCGTTCAACGCCTGCGCGAGCGGAGACATCTCCGAGGTGCAGACGGTCACGATCACCGGTGACCCAACGGGCGGCACGTTCACCCTCACGTACTCGGGCCAGACGACCGCAGGCATCGCGTACAACGCGGTGGCGGCGGCCGTTCAGACCGCGCTGGAGAACCTGAGCAACCTGGTCCCGGGCGATGTGACCGTGACCGGCGGCCCTGGTCCCGCGACGCCGTACGTGGTCACGTTCCGCGCTGGCATGGGCAACGTGACGCAGATGACCGCGTCCGCCGCTGGCCTGACTGGGGGCACCGCCCCGGCGGTGGCCGTTGCCACCACCACGACCGGCTACAACCTGTTCGGCACGGCCTACGGCGTCGGCCCGTCCGGCACCGTCTACTACTCGCCGCCCGTGCTACGGGTCGAGGACTCGTGCCCGGCGCTCAACAGCGACATGACCGAGGACGAGGCGCGCGTTCGCCGCCAGGCGGAGGCCGTCACCTCGTGGACGATCGCCCGCGAGTTGTGGACCGGCGAGCACAGCGACCTGAACCCGTACGACACGCCCGAGGCGAGCGGGCAGGTCAACGCCCGCCTGACTGCCGGGCTCGGTGTGCAGGCGGTGGCGGGCAAGCATGAGCCACTGCATGCGCTGGGCGCGCTGGAGCAGGCCGCACGCGGTCAGCTCGGCTCGCTCGGCATGGACGTGTGGATTCACATGCCCATCACCCTGGTGCCGCTGATGCTCGACTCGATCGTGCAGAACGGCACTGGCCTGTTCACCAAGACCGGCGCCCGCGTCATCGCCGATGCCGGATACCCCGGCACCGACCCGAACGACGCCGTGCAGGCCGACGCGCTGTGGATGTACGCGACGGGACCGGTCGAGGTGCGCACCTCGCGCATCACGGTCAACTCGTTCGTCGACCAGCGGCACAACCAGATCCACACGACTGCGGACCGGTTTTACGCGGCCACCTTCGATCCGTGCGTCCTGCACGGCGTGGCCGTGGATCTCCCGGCCACCACCTGAGCGAGGAGGTAGAAATGCCCGGATGGGACGGAAGCGGGAGCCTCTTCGCTCTCGGCATGCGACTGACCAAGCTGGACTCCACCGGCGCCCCGCTGGTCGGTACCACGACCTGCTACACGACCGAGGCGCTGACCACGGTCGGCCTCGGCCTGACCTACGAGGACGGCGCGCAGATCACCCAGCGCAACGGCGCCGGGAACCTGTGCATGTCGTACAAGGCGCCCGACACACTCACCAACGGCGTGGTCGACGCGCTCACGGTGTGCCAGCCGGATCCGAACGTGTTCCAGTTCGCGATCGGCGGTGACACGATCAACCGTGCCGCCGTCGGCGAGGTGCAGACCGTGACGATCACCGGCACCCCGACCGGCGGCACGTTCACGCTGACCTACAACGGCCAGACCACGGCAGGCATCGCGTACAACGCGGCCGCCGCCGCCGTGCAGTCGGCCCTGGAGGCGCTGAGCAACCTGGCGCCGGGCGACGTGACCGTTGGCGGCGGCCCCGGTCCCGGCACGCCGTGGACGGTCGCGTTCGCCTCCAGCCTGGGCAACGTGACGCAGATGACCGCGTCCGGCACCGGCCTGACCGGCGGTGTCACCCCGGCGGTCGCCGTCACCACGACCACACCCGGGGTGTCCGCTCTGGCGCTCGGCTTCAAGGCGCCCGAGCTGGGAATCACGCCGAACCCGTACGGCATCGGGCTGGAGTTCTGGACCCGGGACATCCTCGATGGCGCGTCGAACCCGGATCTGCCCTACATCCACTGGACGGTTCCCCGCGCGACGCTGCGTCTCGCGGACAACTTCGTACTGAACGCGGAGAACGCGCTCCAGCCGGTCTTCCAGGGGACGAGCGCGCAGAACTCGAACTGGGGGGCTGGCCCCGAGGACGACTGGCCCGTGAGCGTCGCTGGTGCGGCTGACCGCGTGTGGCAGTTCGTCCGCGTGGCGAGCATCCCCGACCTGTCGCGCGGCTACGTCACGGTGGCCGCCTAAGACCGCTGCGAGGGTCTCCCTCAAGGTGGATGGGTAGGAGGTCAGTCGGCGCCCCGGCTGGCCTCCGCTCACAGAAAAGGATCTTCACGTGGCACAGAGCAACGCGAGCAAGGCGGTTGCCCAGGACGCGATCGGCGCCGTGGCGACCTGGTTCAGTCTGCACACCGGAGACCCCGGCACCACCGGCGCCAACGAGGCGGCCGGAACCGGCGCGTCGCGCGGGCAGACCGTGTGGGCAGCGTCGAGCGGCGGCACCAAGGTGGGCTCCCAGGCGACCGTCGGCGCGGCTGCGCAGTCCTACACCCACTGGGGCCTCTGGACCGCGCCGACCGGTGGCACGTTCCACATGGGTGGCGCGCTCCCGGCGCCAGAGGCCTACGGCGCGGCTGGCCAGTACCTGTTGACTCCGACCATGGTGTGAGGTGACCGGACGTGACCGACTACAGCCTGTCGGGAGCGTTCGGCGCCGGGCCTGGTGCATCGGCGTCGGACCCCGGCAATCAGTACACCCTCGGCCTGTCGTGGCACACCACGGCGGGCGCTCCCCTCTGGCTCAAGGGCTACGAGTTCTGGCGGGCTGACGGCGCCGTCACGGGGCCGGTGAGCGCGGAGACGTGGGACCAGGCCGGGGTCGCCGTTCCTGGCAGCGTGGCGACGTACACGCTGTCTGGCACAGGCGTCTACCAAACCGTTCTTCTGTCCACCCCTGTGCCCATCTCTGTAGGCGTGCTGGCCTCGTACCGCACCGGCCACCACCTCCCGAACGGCGCCTACGCGTTCACCTCGAACTACTGGTCGAGCGGTGCCGGATCCGCTGGCATCACCGCCGGTCGCCTCGTGGCGCCGAGCCAGGCACTCGCCCCCGACGGTGAGCAGGGCGTCCTGATCGGCGGCACCTCGCGCTCGTTCCCCGCGAATGGCTCTGGTGCCGCCGCGAACTTCTGGATCACGCCGATCCTCACCGACGTGGACCCGACCGAGGTCGCGAGCGGCTCGGTGGATCTTCCCGTGCCCGTCGGCATGTCCGTGACCGGTGGCAAGGTCGCCTCCGGTGCCGTATCCGCACCCGTTCCCGTCGCTGGCTCACTGGCAGGGACGAAGGTCGGAGCAGGCGCGGCGAATGTCCCTGTCCCGGTGGGTGCGAGCGTCGCGGGCTCCCACCAAGGACAAGGCGCCGTCGTGGCATCCACCAGCATCAGCATGAACGTGTCGGGGCAGAACCCCGCGTCGTCGCCGTTCAGCGCCGTCCTGTGCGCAGCTTGGGCGACGGAGGCCGACATCCCTGAGGCCATTCGCGCCGAGCTGGCCCTCACTGGCTCGCAGTGGGCGCACGTGCTCATGATCTCCTCGGAGATCCTCTGGATGCTGTCGGGCCGACGCTGGTACGGAGTGGGCTGCCTGGAGGAGGCCTACCTGCGCTCGACGCCACCACGGCCAGGTACCGGCTCATGGCCGTACCACGAGTCGTGGGGAGACTGCGGATGCTGGCTCCAGGCGCAGTGGATCAACGGCTACCCGATCGCGGCCTACCTCGGGGTGTGGAACCACGTGGAGGGCGTGTACGCGGTGAAGCTGCCGCGTGACACCGTCATCGAGGTCACCTCTGTGACGATCAACGGCGACCCGTTCACGAGTTACGGCCTGACCCGGTCAGGCTGGTTGGAGCGCCTCGACGGGAAGAGCTGGGATCTGTGTTCCGGCACGACGGTGGTCAGCTACCGGCACGGCGAGCCGCCGCCACTGGGAGGCGTGCAGGCAGCGGTGACGCTGGGTATTGAGCTGGCCCGCGACTTCTACGGGATCGGCAAGTGCAGGTTGCCCAAGAGGCTGACGAGCGTGACCCGGCAGGGCGTGACCGTCGACATCGCGGACAGCCTCGACATCCTGAAGGAGGGCGGCACCGGCCTGACGTCGGTGGATTTGTGGCTGCGCGCGGTCAACCCTGATGCCCGCCCCCAAAGGGCGGGGGTATGGTCGCCTGACGTACCTCGACTGATGCCCAGGAGGCCTCTGTGACCGCGACCCATATCGACCCGTTCGCCCCCGGCGACTCCCCGCAGCACCCGGCCAACTGGGTTGACGAGGGCAGTCAGCGAGTCGCCGACGCGCTGGCCAACCTCTACCAGTGGCGCCGTGACCACTTCGCGATGGCCGTCGAGGCGGACGTCGACATCGACGCGGACGAGCTGGAGCGGCGCCACGTCCGGCACGCCGAATACCTCGAATTGTTCGGCTCCCCCGACGAGAAGAACCCCGGCGCCGAGTTCATCTCGCTGCCCGCCTTGCTGCGCCGCGCCGAATACACCGAGCTGGACGACGAAGAGATCGACGAGTGGAAGGAACTGTTCGAGCAGCACGCCACCGACGACGAGCGCGACCCCGTGTGGGTCGAAGGCGCGTTGCCGGACCTGGCTGAGCTGCGCGCGCGTGCAGACGCCGAGGAGGCCAAGCAGGTCAAGCAGGCCGCAACCGAGCACGCCGCCGTCGAGGAGCTTCCCCCGGCGCCCAAGGGCAACGCCCTCAAAGAGGAGTGGGTGGAGTACGCGCTCGCCGTGTCCAAGGCGCGCGGCGGTGACCTGACCTTCGAGCAGGCCGACGCGCAGACCGTCGCGGAACTCAAGGCCGCGTACAAGCCGAAGACCGACTGATGATCGGCAACCGCCTGAAGATCCTGGAGATCGGCCGCACCCTCCTGGAGGGCGTGGCCGATCACTGGGCTGCGCACACCGACCCCGACGTGGAGCCGCTGCCGGACCGGCGACTGCTCCTCGGCGGTGATCCGGCGCTGGCTGCCTGGGACTGCGA
>Ga0070698_100000198_pt1 | contig 57734 bp, 50 predicted proteins | sample KBSK1502metaG_FD_65477 | JGI IMG/M metagenome (GOLD analysis project Ga0070698, IMG submission 65477) | Corn, switchgrass and miscanthus rhizosphere microbial communities from Kellogg Biological Station, Michigan, USA - KBS K1-50-2 metaG | ecosystem: Host-associated > Plants > Roots >...
GGCGCGCTCGCGAAGGCGCTCCGGAAGATAGCGCGACAGGCGGCCCTCGCTGTAGCGGATCAGGAGCAGGCCCGCGATCAAACCTACGGCGATCACGAGCCCGACGACGAAGGCCGGGACGAATCGCCCGGGTACCGTCGCGCGGAAGCTGATCAGGCCGCTGACCACCAGCAGGCTCATCAACACCAGGAAGTCCAGCGCGCGTTCGCTGAAGATGGTGCCCAGGCCCTTTGAGCCGGAAACCTCCGTCTGCTGTCGCAGCAGGTAGGCGCGGTAGAAGTCGCCCATCTTGGCGGGGAGGACGCAGTTGGCGAACCAGGCGAGGATGATGATGTGGAAGAGCTCGCCGAAGCGATTGCGCTCGCCGGTGTTACGCAAAAGGATTTCCCAGCGGACGGTGCGGACGACGAAGGAGAAGTAGAAGGCGGCAAAGGCCAGCGCGTAGAGGAGCAGGTTCGTCTGGCTGATCGCCCGCAGGCTCGCGCCGTAGTCCAGCTGGACATGGGTCAGCACGACAAAGAGGACGACGGCCAGGATGGCGAACGAAATCAGGGTGCGAGGATCGAGGAGCCGCTCGCGCAGCGCGGACCGCGGGGCCGCCGCTTGCGGCGGGACCGCCGCCGGTTGCATCTCGGGTTTCAACATATCAGGGACCGGCCGACCGCGATCGCGTTATTCGGCGATCTTGCGGCGGCGGATGATCCGCTCGAGTAACGGCATCTTGTGCCGTGGCTTGCCCGCCGGGCCATACTGCCGCCGAACCTGCTCCTGCTCACGCGCCTCCAGGATCCGCGGTACCCAGTCCGATTCGAGCATCGCCGGCTCGCCGCCCTCCCAGGTCTTGAGGTAGAAGATGCCCTTCAAGGCGGTAAAGGGAATGGCGAGGTCTTTCACCTCGCTCTGGTCGGGCGATACCAGCGAGAGGGTGACGCCGTACCGGGATGTGCGTAGCTGGCGGTCGCTGTAGCCCCGCAGGACTTCGTGGTCAACGAAGTGGATCGCGATCCGCTGGTAACGGGCGGTGTCGACGGCGCTCGTAGGGGCATGCGAGTCGAGGAGGACGTACTTGAGGCTGCTGAGAGGGACGAAGGCGCCCCGGTTGTTGGTGCCGAGATTGTGAACCCGGGTCTCGACCACCGGGGTGTCGAACTCCCGCTTCGGCGGGTCCCCATGCAACGTCTCGCCGTCGAGGAAACAGTAGATGGCGTGCGCCATGTTCCCCGCATTGTAGGGCGTTAACCGGGCTTAAATCTCCCTCCCCCTCTGGGGGGCAGGGCGGGAGCTGTTACCTGACGAGGTACGCCAGCCCGCGCCAGTGCGGCACGTAGTGCGGATTGAACTGGTCGAGCAGACCGGCCGTGTTATTGACGTAGCCATTGCCAGGGCAGAGACCCGGGTCGCTGGGGTTGAACGGCCCGCTGGCCAGGTTTCCGCCGTTGAGGTCGACCTGCGGCGCCACAACCTCGCCAGTTACGGCATAGCGCTGGGTGCTGGCCGCCTGGAGTGTGACGACCGTACCGTGGGAGCCGTTCTGGTCGGCGTCGAAGATCGACCCCCAGATCTGGAACGGATAGTTGCCCGCGGTCGCCTTGGTGCCGTCAATCGTTTCGCTCCAGGGCGATCCGTTGGGTCCGCTGATCGTGTCGGTGTTCTTGATGAAGAAGGCGATGCTGTCGGTACCGCTCGAGACAAAGCTCGGTGCCGCGAAGAAGACGCTCGGCGACGTGTTGCCGCTCGTGCTGGCGCTGAAGGCGGAGTTGCCATCGAGGATAAATTCCACGCCATTCGTGCGGTCGACAGCCGGGGGCAGGTTCGTCACGCCACCATACGGCCCGTACCGAGGCTGTCCGTCGGACGTATTCGAAACGGTGCCGCCGGTGATGGTGAAGTTGGTGTCCTGCAGGTAATAGATGCCGTTGTTGAACTGATACCGGAAGCTGTTATTTGTCAGGATAATCGACTCGTTGCGATAGGTGCCCGGATAGTACGTGACCACGCTGCCCAGGGTTGTAGGCCCTATGTGGTCTGGTTGGATACCCGCCGGCTCGTAGTTCGGCGTCCCCTCAACGGGCTGCGATGTCCCGACGGTGCCGGACCAGTAGGTCACGAGTGCGTGCGTGTCCGAGGCTTGCGAGTAGAAGAACTGACCGTTGAGGTTGTTCCAGCCGCCGCCCGGATTAGGCGCGTGCCACTTGGCGTTCGAGACCAGGCGGCCCTGGGTTGGGCTCGGAGTGCAGATGTCAGTACCGTTGAGGCCGTCGTCGATCTGCACGTTCCCGGCCTGGTCGTAGTTGACGCTGTTGCCGTTACCGCCGGCATCGAAGCCGAAGATCGTGTAGGTCTTGTTGTAGAAGCCGCCGTGCGCGTACGCATCGGCGACAACGGCTGAGGTGGTGAATCCCAGGATTGCGGCGAAGGTCAGTGGGACGTTGTAGGTCACCCGCACGTGGATCTCGTTCTGGTTGTTTCGTGACGGCGTCCAGACCTGGACCGTGGCCGAGATGTTGGCCGCGCGCTCGGTGATCACGGTGCCGTCGTATTGGCCCGACGGCGGATTGCAGCCGCCGTCCTGAGGCGTGTCCTGCAACTGCTTGAGCGCATAGACGGACGCCTGGCAGTTGGCCGCCGTAATCATGGTCGAGGTCAGACGGGTAGTGTTGCCGGTCGGTATTAGTTCCTGGGCGCCGGCGAGGGCGCCTGCGTCCGCCGCATTCTGGACATCACGGCGCTGGAAGTAGAGGCGGCCGGCATCGAGACCGAGCGCGATGATCCCAAAAAGGGCTGTGGCCGAGAGGGCGACGATCACGAGGCTCTGCGCTTTCTTGCCGCGGCGAAGCTTGATCAACATTTCAGTACTCCGTCACCATGGTGGATTCCGCCGAGATGACCACCCCGTTTCCAGAGGCATCGCGGACCACCGGGATCCACGGCTGGAAGAGAAACGAGACCTTGACCGTGATCTCGCCGCGGCCCGGCGTACCGACACCCGAGCTGTACCAGATGGTTCCGGTGTTTGGAACTGTCGGGGTCGAGGGGCATGGACTGCTGCCGGCAGCGATGCAGGGATCGACCGTGAGGGCGAAGCCTCCGCCAAGTTTGCTCTGCACTGCGCCTACCACCTGGGCGTTTGTTGGTAGCGGCGTATCGAACGGGATGGCGGCCCGGGCGCCTTCTCGGGCTGCGTCCGAGATCGAGTTGTAGATGTACACGGCGCGCCCCAGATCGATGGTGCCCAGCAACAGCATGAAGAAGACCGGCGCGAGCACGGCGAACTCGACCATCGACTGACCGTTATGGCGGCGCAGAAGGCGCTTTCGCATCAGTATTCCGCCCTGAACCACGCGCTGGTGTTGATGGTCAATGGGTTACCGATGAGGCTGCCGATGATCGGGGTGATGAAAAAGAACTGGTAGCTGGCCGACACCTGAACGGCGTACCGCGAGGTCGGTGTGGCGTAGTTGAAGTAGGTCACCCGGGTGGCCTGGTCGGGTGTGATGTTCATTTGCGCTGACGGGATGACGATGCCGGTGCCCTGGAGTTCCCGATTGATCCGTGCCTGGATCGCCGCATCGCTCGGCGAGACGCAGTTGGGGCCCGGGTCCGGAGCCGGCGGGATGATGTTGCAACTCGGATTCAGACCGAGGTAGAAGGGCGTCACCGCATAACGGGCCCCCTCGCGGACCGCGTTGGTGATGGCGATCTGGTAGTAGAAGGCGCGCCCGAGGTCCAGCATCCCCATCATGCCGATGATGAGGAAGGGCACCATGACGGCCATCTCGGCCAGCGCCTGGGCCCGCTTGCTGCGTGAATGTGAGTGGGTTTGGTTCATGTTTCGGTTTCCTGAGCGTTTACAATCGCCGCTGCGCCGCAACGGAATCCATGGCAAAGCAGGTAGGATCGACAATTCCCTTCGCAGTTCAACGCCAGCCTATGGCAAAGCCTGTAGCGACCCCAAGAGAGGTCTTGCATCGTGACGGCCCCGTCGCGCGCCTGTTGCGGCTCTCTTTCAGATCTCGTTACGCTTCTGTTGTTATTCGGCTCGTAAGGGTCCACAGCGGAGTTACCGTGGCTCTCGGCGTCCTTCTGGCGACGACCCAACCGGCCTTTGCCGCGGGCAACCTGACGCTACCTTTCGCGATCCCGAACCCACGCATTACCTCATGGATGGACCACCATTACCCGGACCGGCAGAGCGACGGGATCATGATCCGGTTCGACGGCGCCGCCGGCTACGCGTACGACGGCCACCGCGGTACGGATTTCGCCGTACCCTCGAACACGCCGGTCGTGGCAGCCGACGACGGGACGGTCATCTACAGCGAGTGGAGCGACAGCGGCGGTTGGGGCGTGGTGATGGACCACGCGTACGACCGCACCGCCTACTTCCACAACAATCAGCTCTTCGTCTACCCGGGACAGCACGTGTCGCGCGGCCAGCTGATCGCCCTCAGCGGCAGCACCGGGAATTCGACCGGGCCGCACGTCCATTTCGAGGTCCGCGACCTGCTGACCCCCTGGCACTCAGTCGACCCCTACGGCTGGACCGGGCCGGGCCCGGACCCGTGGCGCTGGGACATGGGCAACCTGTGGACGAGCAACCCGCCGGTGCCCTTCCTTCTGCCGCTCGCCTTCCCGGGCGGGGCGCGCTGGAACTACTGGTACGGCAACGACGGCCCGCCGCCACCGGTGAGCTGGCATCTGCGGGACGGCGGACACGGCCTCGCCGGATTCGCGGCCCAGTGGGACGCCGACCCGGGGGCGGCGGCGCCGCGCACCCAGGCCACCAGTGGAGCGGCGACGGTGCCAGGCCCAGGATCACACACGCTGCACCTGCGCGTCTTCGACCGCTTCGGCACGAGCGCCGACATCACCTACCTATATCTATATGACGTCGACCCGCCGATCTCGGCGCTCCGGGTCGATCCGGCGCCGAGCAACACCCTGAACCTTCACTGGTTGGGGGATGACCGTCTTTCCGGCGTCAAGGATGTCGCCATCGAAGTCGGCTCAGGTGGACCCGGCTTCCGCCCGTGGTTCACACAAACCGCGGACCAGCCGTCGGCCGGCAAGATGGTAGGGGCCGTCCGGTTTTTTGGCGACCCGGGCACCGCCTACCAGTTTCGGCTCACCGTCCGGGACGCGGCCCGGAACGCGGCGCCCGCTGTCGTTCTCAACCGATCGATTCCGGCCGGCGCCGGCCCTCCGCCAAACGCTGCGGATCGCGCCATCCTTGGGCCATTGCCGGCGCAGCCTGACGGCGCACCGTCGCTGGTGGGGGTCAGGCAGGAGCACCCGTCGGCGGACGGCGCCCTGCTGCTCGGCAGTGACGCATCGCTGCACGGCCTGGGCCGCGACCGCGCGACGCCGTCGGTCGCCCCCACGTCGCTGGCCGCGGCCGTCGACGTCGTCGCCCTGCCATCGGGGCCGCTCCGCCTGCTGGCCGACGGCACGACATGGAATAGCGCCGGCATCGAGGGTCCGCGATTCGCGGTGGCGACGCCGATTCGCCTGCTGGCGGCCAGCGATGGCACCGTGATGGCCGTCGATGCCGCCGGCGCCATTGCGGGGAGCGGCGCAAGCGTCGCCGCCGCGTTGCCCGCCGGCGCCAGCGTCGTCGACGCGTCGCTGTTCCCGGGAACCCATTCGGGACTTGCCCTGGACAGCAGCGGCGCCGTGCACGCGTTCGGCGGTGCGGATGCTGCGCTCGCTGCCATCCCGACCACGTGGGCGCTGCCGGGTCAGCCGGCGGCGATGACCCTGGCCGGGACGGCGCAGGCGCCCGCCGGTATCCTCACCGATGCCAGCGGAGACTGGCAAACGTTCGGCAGCATGCTGCTCTTGCCCGATGCGAGCTTCGGCGGTCCCGCGTTTGACGCGATGACCGGCCTGCCGGTGCGCTAGCCCGTCGCTCGAAGGGCCGGCGCCGCCGGCGCGCCAAACGCCCGCCGGACCGCCTCGACGGCATAGTCGACGTCCTCGACCGAGACCCCCCGGTGGGTGACCATGCGCCAGCGGGACGCAGAGGCCTGGTCGAGCAACACGCCGACCTCGCGACAGCGGTCGATGAACGCGCTCGCGATGAGAGGCGGGCGGCAATCGCCGAAGACCATGTTCGTTTCGACTCTCGACAGGTCGATATCGATCCCCGGCAGTCCCTGCAGGCCCTCGGCCAGGCGCCGGGCGTTGGCATGGTCATCGGCCAGGCGATCGACCATTTCATTGAGCGCGCACAACCCGGCCGCCGCCACCACCCCGGCCTGGCGCATCCCGCCGCCCAGCATCTTGCGCATGCGGCGCGCGCGCTCGATGAAGTCCCCCGACCCGGCCAGCATGGAGCCGACGGGCGCGCTGAGTCCCTTGGAAAGACAGAACATGACGGAGTCGACGGGGGCGGTGAGCTGGCGGACGTCGATCCGCTGCGCCACGGCGGCGTTGAAGATCCGCGCGCCGTCCAGATGCACCGGAAAGCCGGCATCGTGGGCAACGGCGCTGAGCGCCTGCGTCTGGCCCGGGCTCAGACACGTTCCGCCCTTGCGGTTGTGGGTGTTCTCCAGGCAGAGCAACCCGGTGCGTGGCTGATGGATGTCGGCTTCGCGGATGGCGCGGCGCACCTCCTCCGGTGGCAGCCGGCCGTCCTCGCTCTCGAGTGGACGGAGCTGCAGCCCGCCCACGACCGAGGCGCCCGCCACTTCGGAATGGAAGATGTGGCTGTCGCCCTCCAGGATCACCTCGTCCCCCGCTTGCGTGTGGCTGAGCAGGGCGCACAGGTTGCCCATGGTCCCGCTCGGAACAAAGAGCGAGGCCTCTTTCCCGACCATCTCCGCGGCTCGTCGCTGCAGGCGATGGATGGTCGGGTCTTCATCCCAGACGTCGTCGCCCACCTCGGCGGCGGCCATGGCCGCCCGCATCGATTCCGTCGGAAGCGTGAAGGTGTCGCTGCGCAGCTCTACGGTGCGTGCCATTCTGCCGCCCTATTTTCCCAGCTGGGCATAGATCAGCGGGCGCGGTGTGACGACCTCCGTGATGGCAAGGTCGGTCTGGCGCTGAATCTGCACCTGGACGCGGGTCTGCAGGCTGCTCGCGGAGAGGTCGGCGGCCGGCCCGAGTTGCTCCGGGTCACCGATGACCAGCAGGCTCAGCGGGGAGCTGACGGCGTTCCCGTTGATCAGCAGGCTGTTTCCGCGGCTCTGGACCGGAGTACTGCTGATGATGCGCTGGCCGTTCACCGCGACCGCCTCGGCCCCGGCATTGCGCAGGTTGTTGAGCGCGTCCTGCAGCTCGAAGTCCATGATCGTGCCCTGGATCTGGATCTGCAACCCCGGCCCGTGGACCGGCACTTCGCCGTTGACCTCGCGCAAGGTCGTGAGCTCTTTCTGGATCGCCTGCGCGTCGCTGCCGCCGGCCGTCAGCGCCTGCCGGAGCTGCGCCTCTTGCTGAGAGAGCGCGGCACCCTGCTGGATCAGCTGGTTGTTAGCGCGGTTCAGGTCGTTGATCAGCAGCGCCACGCTGGTGTCGTCTTGGGCGGCCAGGGTGCGAGCGACCGCCGCCTGGGAGCGCAGCTGCACGACGAGCAGAAAACCAAGCGCGATGGCGATCAGGCTGACGACGATCAGCCGCTGAGCGCGGGCGGTTCCTTCAGCCGAGCGGCTGAGCATATTTCACCAGGAAGGTCGCATCGAAGGCCGGCAGGCTGAGGTGGGGGCTGCGCAGCCAGCTGAAGCCCAGCCGGTAGATGCGGCTGCGGCTCTTGAGCTCCGCGAGCTGGTCGGGATTGCCCAAGCCGCCCGCCAGACTCGACGGATCACCCAGCGCGGTCACGGTGTAGGGGCCGCTCAGCCGGCTGGCGTTGTTGACCAGGATGTTGACGCCGGCGTAGTGGAAGGCGGTGTTCGGCACGATTCGCTGGCCGTTTATGGCGATCGCCTCCGCCCCGCTCGCCCACAGCACGTTCACGATGTCCTGGAGATCCTGGTAGTGAATGGTCCAGCCCAGGGAACGGTCGGCCGGGTCGTTCGGGTCGGTGCCGTCGTGCAGCAAGATCGTGAGGCCGGCGCCGTGCAGCGCGATGAGCCCGGCGATCACCTTCTGATCATCGAGCAGCGCCTTGACCTGCTGGACCGCGCTCGAACGACGGGCGCTCTCGTCTTCGCCGGCCTTGACGTCCGCCTGGAGGCCCTGGACGTGCGCCTTGAGGACCCGGTTCTGGTCCTCGAGCTGGTTGACACTCTTGCGCAAGGCCTCGTCCCGGGCCAGGCGATTGGAGGGGGGCAGTGGCTGGCTTCGGAACTGGGTGGCGGCGAGGCTGGTGACGAGGAATGTCGCAAGCGACACGCTTGCGAGGACTGTCATCCGCGGCGTCACGGTGCCGTGTAGTGTAATGGGTGCCCGAACGCCAAGTTAGCCGAATGGCCGGCTTAAAACAGGCAGGAGGAACAATGGCTCAGAAGATTGAGGCGGTGCCCATGCGGGGCTTCGCCGAGGCATCACCGGACCAGGCGAATCCGTGGCTGATCGCCCAGCGCCAATTCGATATCGCGGCCGAGGTGCTCGGCCTCGATCCGAACATGCGGCGTGTGCTGCGCGAGTGCAAGCGCGAATTGATCGTTACCTTCCCCGTCTTGATGGACGACCGTACCGTGCAGATGTTCACCGGCTATCGCATACAGCACAACGTCGACCGCGGGCCCGCCAAGGGTGGGATCCGGTATCACCCGGGCGTCACGCGGGACGAGGTCAAAGCCCTGGCGATGTGGATGACGTGGAAATGCGCCGTGGTCGGGATTCCCTATGGGGGCGCCAAGGGTGGCGTGGTCGTCGACCCGAAGAATCTCAGCCGCAACGAGCTCGAGAACCTGACCCGCCGCTACACGAGCGAGATCAGCATCTTGATCGGTCCGGACCGCGACATCCCCGCGCCGGACGTCAACACCAACGCCCAGATCATGGCCTGGATGATGGACACCATCAGCATGCATGCCGGCCACTCCGTGCCGGCGGTGGTGACCGGCAAGCCGCTGGGGATCGGCGGCTCCGAGGGCCGGCCCGAAGCCACCGGTCGCGGCTGCATGCTGACGACGCTGGCCGCACTGAAACACCTGAACATTCGTCCCGAAGATGCGACCGTCGCCGTCCAGGGCGTCGGCAACGTCGGCTACACCACGGCCAAGCTGCTGGCCCGGGCCGGGTGCAAGGTGATCGCGGTCAGCGATTCCAACGGCGCGTGCTACAACGACGATGGCATCGAGCTGGACGAGGTCGTGCGCGAGAAGGAGCTCACCGGCCGGCTACGTCAGAAGATCTGCAAGTTCATCACGAATGAGGAATTGCTCGAGCTGCCGGTCACCGTGCTGGTTCCGGCCGCGCTCGAGAACCAGATCCATCTCGGCAACGCCGACCGGATCAAGGCCAAGGTGATTTGCGAAGGCGCCAACGGACCGACCACGCCGGAAGCCGATGAGATCCTTTACAAGAAAGGGATCTTCGTGATTCCCGACATCCTGGCCAATGCCGGCGGCGTCACCGTGTCCTACTTCGAGTGGGTGCAGGACCTGCAGGAGTTTTTCTGGGACGAGCACGACATCAACGAACGGCTGGAGCGGATCATGCTGCGTGCGTTCGACAACGTGCTGAAGGTGAGCCTGGAGAAGAAAGTCATGATGCGGACCGCGGCCTACGTGCTGGCCGTCGACAAGGTCGCGCAGGCGACCACGATTCGCGGCATCTACCCCTGATCCATCGCTAGAACCGCCACCCGACCGCCGGTAATGCGCACCAGGTCCTGGGGCGCGATCGGAAACACATGGCGTGGCGTACCGGCCGCCGCCCAGACGACGTCGTACTGCAGCAAATCGCGGTCGATGAAGGTCGGGATCGGCGCCGGGAATCCTGTAGGCGGAACACCGCCGATGGCATAGCCGGTCGCCTGGCGCACGGCATCGGCGTCGGCCTTGCCGATGGGGAGGCCGGTAAGGGCGGCGAGCCGGGCTGGATCGAGCTGGTTCGTACCCGACACGAGCGCCAGGACGGGGGCGTCGCCGGCGAAAAACACCAGCGATTTTACGATCTGTCCGACGCGAGTGCCGACCGCGGCCGCAGCATCCTGCGCCGTGCGCGTCGATGACGGGAATTCCTCGATGTGCGCAGCCACGCCGGCCGTCGCGAGTGCCGCCTGGACGCGCTGGGGTGCGGAAAGTCGTTGATCCATTGCGAAAGCCATCCGCTATAATCCGCCAAAACCAGCTCGTCCTGAGGTACACGCATACCCTTTGAGCTCGACACGGCTCCGGAGTCGATCGCGGTGACTGTGCGTGCGCCCCTGAAAGCCTCGGCCTTCGAGGCCGGGGAGGCTGTCGAGCTTGGCCGCTTCAAGCGGGCGCGACGTGCGTACGGCTTCGACGAAGTCGCCCTCGTCCCCGGCCGGGTGACGATCAATCCCGAGGAAGTCGACAGCAGCTTCGAGCTGGGCTCGCTTCGGCTCGCCGTACCGATCCTGGCGGCGGCCATGGACGGCGTCGTGGACGTGCGATTCGCGGTCGAGATGGGCCGTCTCGGTGGTATGGCGGTGCTCAACCTCGATGGACTCCAGACCCGCTACGCGGACCCCACGAGCGTGCTCCAGGAGATCGCCGAGGCGCCGCGTGACCGTATCAACGCCCTGCTGCAGAAGGTCTACCAGGCCCCCGTTCGAGAACAGCTGATCGGCGAGCGGATCACGGCCGTCAAGCGCGCCCAGGTTCCAGTGGGCGTCTCGAGCGTGCCGGCGCAGGCTAGCCGGCGGGCCGGGCTGGTCCAGGAGGCGGGCGCCGACTGCCTGGTGGTGCAGGGAACGGTGCTGACCGCGCGACACATTTCCCGCTCCTACGAGCAGCTCTCCTTCGAGAAGCTGTGCGCCGGGCTGTCGATCCCGGTCGTCGCCGGCAACTGCGTCGAGTACGAGACCGCGCTGGAGCTGATGCAAACCGGCATCGCCGGCATCCTGGTTGGCGTCGGGCCGGGGGCCGCGTGCACCACCCGGGGCGTGATCGGTGTCGGCGTGCCGCAGGTGACCGCGACCAGCGACGTCGCCGCCGCGCGCGAAACCTGGCTGCACGAAAGCGGCCGCCGCGTCCAGGTCATCACCGATGGCGGCATGCGGGTGGGCGGTGACATCGCCAAGGCGTTCGCCTCGGGGGCCGACGCGGTGATGGTCGGCTCCATCTTCGCCGGAACGACGGATGCGGCCGGCGGTGGGTACCACTGGGGAATGGCGACGCCGGACCCCAACCTCCCCCGTGGCACGCGCATCAAGGTTGGCCGCCGGGGAACCCTCCGCGAAGTCTTGCTGGGGCCGGCGCGCGTCGATGACGGAACCCAGAATCTGGTCGGCGCCCTGCGCTCGGCGATGGGCGTCTGCGGGGCCCGTGATTTGCGCGAGTTCCAGCGGACCGAGCTGGTGATTGCTCCGGCGATCCAGAACGAGGGCAAGCTCTTCCAGCAGGCCCAGCAAGTGGGTATGGGGACATAGCGGTCGCCCGAACCTCGACCCTCCAGAATCAGCCTCCCCCGCGTGCGGAGGAGGGCACCGTAGGGACGCAGGACCTGGTGCTTGTCCTCGACTTCGGGTCCCAGTACAGCCAGCTGATCGCGCGCCGGGTCCGCGAGGCCGGCGTCTATTGCGAATTGATCCCCGGGACCACGTCGTGGGAGACGATCCGCGTGCGCGCTCCGAAGGCGTTGATCCTCTCCGGCGGACCGGCCAGCGTGTACGAGGAGGGCGCCCCACGCTGCGATCCGGCGGCGCTCAATGCCGGCCTTCCCGTGCTGGGTATCTGCTACGGCATGCAATTGCTCGCCCACCAGCTTGGCGGCAAGGTCGCCCCTGCCGGCAAACGCGAATACGGGCCGGCCAGCGTCCGTATCCAGGAGCGGGCTCGGCTCTTTCACGACCTGCCCGCGGAGCTGCCGGTCTGGATGAGCCACGGCGACACCATCCTGGAAGCGCCCGTGGGGTTTCGCCGGTTGGCGGAATCGGAGAACTCGACGATCGCGGCGATGGCCGATGACGCCGGCCGGTTCGGGATCGCGTTCCATCCTGAGGTCATCCACACGCCTCAGGGTCGAGAGATTTTGCGCAATTTTCTGTACCAGGTGGCCGGCTTACACGGCACCTGGAAGCCGGCGGCCTTCATCGAGCAAGCGACCCGGGCCATCCGAGAACAGGTTGGCGACGGACGGGTGCTCTGCGCGCTCTCGGGAGGCGTCGACTCGGCCGTCTGCGCCACGCTCGTGCATCGCGCGATCCCGGGTCAGTTGACCTGCCTGATCGTCGACAACGGGCTGCTGCGTCGCGACGAGCGGCGGCGCGTCGAAGACGTCATGCAGCGGTATCTCGGCATCGACCTCAAGGCCGTCGATGCCAGCGAACAGTTCCTCGACGCGCTCCACGGGATCGTCGATCCGGAGGAGAAGCGACGGCGCATCGGGGCCACGTTCATCGACGTCTTCGAGCGCGAAGCGGCCTCCCTTTCGGGCATCGACTTCCTGGCCCAGGGAACGCTTTATCCCGACGTGATCGAGAGCACCAGTCACGACACCCACAATGCGCACCGGATCAAGACGCATCACAACGTCGGCGGCCTCCCCGCGGATCTTCGTTTCACGCTGGTCGAGCCGTTGCGCTACCTGTTCAAGGACGAAGTTCGCGCCATCGGCTCGGAGCTCGGGCTGCCCGACGACATGGTGCATCGCCAGCCGTTTCCCGGCCCCGGGCTGGCCGTGCGCATCATCGGGGAGGTGACCCGCGAGCGGTTGGACACGCTCCGCGCCGCCGATTGGATCGTCGTCGATGAGATCAAGGCGGCCGGCCTCTACCGATCACTCTGGCAATCGTTTGCGATCCTGACGCCGTTGCAGAGCGTGGGGGTGATGGGCGACTACCGCACCTACGGCAACGTCGTCGCGGTGCGAGCGGTGCAGAGCGAGGACGGAATGACGGCCGACTGGGCGCGCTTGCCCTACGACGTCCTGGCGAAGATCTCGAGCCGCATCGTCAACGAAGTTCCGGGGGTCAACCGCGTCGTCTACGACATCTCCTCGAAGCCGCCGTCGACCATCGAATGGGAATGACGACTCTATCTCCCTCCCCCAGGGAATGAACGTCCTCATCGTTGGCAGCGGCGCGCGCGAGCACGCGCTCACCTGGAAGGCGCTGCAGAGTCCGCTGACGCACTCCGTCTATTGCGCCCCCGGCAACGCGGCCACGGCGGCGATCGCGGTGAACACCGGAATCGAGGCAACGGACGTCGACGGGATCGTTCGTTTCGTCCTGGAGCGCGACGTGAGCCTGACCGTGATCGGTCCGGAGGCCGCCGTCGCTGCCGGGCTCGCCGACCGCCTCGCGGTCGCCGACCGGCTTGTCTTCGGCCCAACGGCCGCGGCCGGACGGATCGAAAGCAGCAAGGCGTTCGCCAAGGCACTGATGACGCGCGCCGGCGTGGCCACCCCCGCCTATCAGGTCTTCGATGACCCGGCCCGCGCCAAGGATTTCGTGCGTGGGGAGCGCCGGGCGTTCGTCGTCAAAGCCGATGGGCTCGCCAAGGGGAAGGGCACCCTGGTGCCACGCGATGCCGACGAGGCGCTCGAATGCATCGACACGCTGATGATGCGCAAGACGGTGGGTGCCGCGGCCGACCGCATCATCCTCGAGGAGAAGATCGACGGCCGCGAGGTTTCGCTCATGGCGATGGTCGATGGGGATCGCGTGGTCCCGCTGCCGCCGGCCTGCGACTACAAGCGAGCGTTTGACGGCGATAAAGGACCGAATACCGGCGGCATGGGCGGTTACTCGCCGGTCGGTTTCTTTGGCCTCCGCGAGGTTGATCGCGCGGTCGCCGAGGTGCTGGCCCCGGTGGTCCAGACGCTGCGCGAGGACGGCACGCCCTATCGCGGCTGTCTCTACGCCGGCCTGATGGTTGGGCCGTCTGGCGTCCAGGTGCTCGAGTTCAATGCCCGCTTCGGCGACCCGGAGGCGCAGGTCGTCCTGCCACGGCTGGACGGCGACCTGATCGCGCTGCTCGAGGCGACCGCGCGCGGCGCGCTCGCTGAGGCCAAACCGTCGTGGTCCGCCAGGTCGAGCGTGGGGGTCGTCCTCGCCTCACGCGGGTATCCCGGGACTTATCAGACAGGCTTTCCGATCGATGGCCTGGGCACGATCGAGCGCGACGTCTTTGCATTCCATGCCGGGACGTCCGCCGGTCCGGGCGGCTATACGACGGCCGGCGGGCGCGTCCTGACCCTGGTCGCGCTCGGCGACTCGATGGGTGAGGCGCGCGCCCGCGCCTACCGCAACGTCGAGCGGATCCGTTTCGAGGGCATCGTCTACCGGCACGATCTGGCGTTGCGAGAAGTCGAATCAGCGGTTCTCCAATGAGCGACGCGCCGCTGGTGGGGATCGTCATGGGCAGTGAGTCGGACCGTCCGACGATGCAGCGCTGCTGCGAAGTGCTGGACGGCTACGGCATCAGCTACGAGGTGGTGGTCCGCTCGGCGCATCGTGACCCGGAGGGTTGTCGCCAGTGGGCGACGCAGGCCCAAGGCCGTGGGCTCAAGGTCCTGATCGCCGCCGCAGGCGGAGCGGCGCATCTTCCCGGCGTGGTGGCGGCCTGGAGCCTGCTCCCCGTGATTGGGGTGCCGATGTCCGCGGGCGCCCTGGGTGGGCTCGACGCGCTGCTCTCGATGGCCCAGATGCCGGCCGGCATCCCGGTGGCGACGGTCGCCATCGGCGAGGCCGGGGCGAGAAATGCCGCACACCTCGCGACCGGCATCCTGGCGCTCAACGATCCGGTCGCGCGCGAGAAGTTGATCGAGCGACGGGAGTCCAACCGGACGCCTAAGAGAGCCTGAAAACCGGGCATACAATAGCGGCGTGCCAAGGGTCTTGATCACCGAGACTGTGCTGCGCGACGCACAGCAGAGTCTCGTGCAGGGACGCCTCAAGCTGCAGCACGTGCTGCCGATCGCGCAGACCCTGGACGACATCGGGTACCACGCACTCGATGCCTGGGGCGGTTGGACCTTCGCCGCATCGGTGCGCGCCCTGAAGGAGGATCCATGGCAGCGGTTGCGGGCGCTGCGAGCCGCCATCGTCAAGACGCCGCTGCAAATGTTGATCCGCGGCCAGACGCTGCTCGGACAGTCGCACCAGCCCGACGACGTGGTGCGGGCCTTCATCGACCAGGCCGTCGAGGACGGCATCCGCGTCATCAAGATGTTCGACCCGCTCAACGACCTGCGGAACCTCGAGGTGCCGGTCGAGGTCGCCCGTAAAGCCGGGGCACGCGTCATCGGATCCCTGGTGTACAGCCCGAGCCCGGTCGTGGACGAGGCCCGCATGGTCAAGTCCGCCGGCCGCCTCAAAGCCATGGGCGTGGACTGGATCGGCATCGAGGATGTCGCCGGCATTCTGGCACCCCTGCCCGCCAGGGGACTCTCGAGTGCGATCACGAGCGCGACCAAGCTGCCGGTCACCATCCATTCCCACTCGACCACGGCGCTGGCACCGATTTCGTACTTCGCGGCGATCGAAGCCGGGGCGACTGGCATCGATACCGCGCTCTCCGCCCTGGCCTGGGGCGCCTCGCAACCCGCGACCGAGACCATGGTGGCCAGCCTTCGCGACGGACCGTACGACACCGGCCTCGACCTCAACCTGATTGGCCAGGCGAGCCGCTATTTCGATGAGATCCACGACGAGTATCTCGAGTTCCAGGACCCCATCGCGTTTCGGAACGATGTCTTCGTCCTGCAACACCAGCTGCCGGCGCCGGTTCTGGCCGTCCTGATCCGCAATCTCCGAGAACGCAACGCGATCGATCGCTACGACGATCTGCTGCAGGAACTGCTCCTGGTCCGCCAGGAGATGGGGTATCCGCCGATGGCGGCGCCGATCAACCGGATCGCGGCGAACCAGGCGCTGGCCAATACCCTCAGCGACAAGCGATACCAGCACATCGACCAGCCGTTCCGGGACTACGTCAAGGGCTTGTTCGGCGAGCCTCCCGGTCCCATCGACCCTGAGGTCCGCAAACGCGCCCTGGGCTCATCGAATGCCATCACCATCCGGCCCGCCGACCTCCTGCAGCCGGGGATCGATCGGGCGCGACGCGAGATGCGTAAGCAAGGCCTGAACCCGGCCGGGGTGGACCAGGTCCTCACCTACATCCTGTTTCCGGAAGACGCCCCCAACATTCTTCGACCGGCCGGACACCGCGCCGAAACGCCGGCCGCGGTGGCGCCCATCCCGACGCCCGAGCCGCAACCATCGCCCCAGCCGTCCGCGGTCACAGCCGGACCGTCGACGTCCCCCGAACCGGCTGCCCGCGAGTTCACGGTGGAAGTCGATGGCGAGCGCTACCGCGTTCGCATCCTCGGTGATGGCGCGGCGCCCGCCGTCGGTGCGGCCCCTGCCGCGACCGGTCCAACGGCCGCGCAGCGCGCCGGTGGCGATGGCGCCATCCAGGCGCCGATGCAGGGCATGGTGGTCAAGGTCAAGGTCAAGGCCGGCGACCGCGTCCGGCTGGGTGACGTGGTCGTCGTGCTGGAGGCGATGAAGATGCAGAACGACATCGTGGCGACCGTCGGCGGGACGGTGCGTGAGGTCTTCGCGAAAGAGGGTGCGATCGTCGCCCCCAACGAAGTGTTGATGACGATTGGCTAGCGTCACCAAGGTCCTGGTCGCGAACCGCGGCGAGATCGCCCTTCGCGTGATGCGCACCTGCCGCGAGATGGGCATCCCGGCGGTCGCGGTCTACGCGGAGCCGGATGCTCGCGCCCCCCACGCGTACTTCGCCGACGAGCGGGCGGCCCTGGGCGGTCCGACGCCTCGGCAGGCGTATCTCGATATCGAGCAGCTGGTGCGCGCGGCGCGGGAGCATGGCGCCGACGCGATCCATCCGGGTTATGGCTTTCTGTCGGAGAACCCCGCCTTCGCGGAGGCATGCGCGAAGAACGGCCTGACCTTCATCGGTCCGCCGGCGCCCAGCATGCGGGCGATGGGGGACAAAGTCGAGGCCCGTCGCCGAATGATCGCCGCCGGCGTTCCGGTGGTTCCCGGAACGGCGGCGCTCGCCGACGAAGCGGCTGCCGTCATCGAGGCGAAACGGATTGGATACCCGGTGATGGTCAAGGCCGCCGCGGGCGGGGGCGGCATCGGGATGCGGGTCGCGAAAGGGGCCGAGGACCTCCCCGCGGCCTTTGAAGCATGCCGCCGGGCGGCGCAGAGCTCGTTCGGCAGCCCTGATGTCTACCTGGAGCGATATCTCCAGCATCCGCGCCACATCGAGATGCAGATTCTTGCCGATGATTACGGCACGACGGTCGGGTTAGGGGAGCGCGAGTGCTCGATCCAGCGGCGGCACCAGAAGCTGCTCGAGGAGACGCCGGCGGTCGGCCTCACTCCGGCGCGGCGGCATGCCATGGCCGAGGCCGCCGTCAAAGCCGCGGCGGCGGTTGACTACCGCAATGCGGGAACGGTCGAATTCATCGTGTCCGGCGAGGAGTTCTATTTTCTCGAGATGAACACCCGGCTCCAGGTCGAGCACCCAGTGACGGAGTCGGTCCTCGGGATCGACCTGGTGCGCGAGCAGATCCGCATCGCTCGTGGCGAGCGGATCCCCGCGGGTGGGTATCCAGAGCCACGCGGGCACGCGATCGAGTTCCGGATCAACGCCGAGGACCCCTTGCGCAACTTCATGCCGACCCCACGTCGAGTCCAGCGTTACGCGCCATCGAGCGGGCCGGGCGTACGGGTCGACAGCGGCATCAGGCCGCACCAGGAGATCTCGCCGCACTTCGATTCGCTGCTGTTGAAGCTCATCGTCTGGGCACAGGACCGGGAGTCGGCGATCGGTCGCGGACGGCGGGCCCTGCAGGAGTTCGTCCTCACCGGGCCGAAGACGACCATCCCGTTCCACCGCGCGCTCTTAGAGGAGCCGGACTTCGTCAAGGGACAGATTTCCACCAGCTTCATCCAGGAACACCCGAGCCTGCTCGAAAGGACTCGCGAGTTCGAAGCGCAACATTCACCCTTTGAGTCGCTCTACGGCGCGGGCGAGGTGGCGGCGGCCATTGCGGCCGGCGCGATCCTCAGCGGCGAGGTTTAGCGGCTGATCACCTGAGCGTGGTACTCCTCGGCCAGGGTGACGCCGTTGATGTCGGTTACACCGGTCGTCACCACGAGCTCGTAGGTACCGCCGGCCCGCAACGTCAGCGTCAGAGTCGCCGTATGGGTCTCAGGATCGAACGTGATCTGGGCGCTCAGCGGCTTGCCGTCGGAGTCCCTGACCTGGATGGTGTCGGTCGTCACCGTCTCCGGCCGCAGGTCGGCGTCGAACCGGACCCGAACCTGACTGCCCGGTGACGTCGGGACGACCTCATACGACAGCACCGTCGGGCCGTGGCCCAACGCCACAGCCGGCGTCGAGGTGACGCCGTCGACCAGGTAGCGCTGATCCTTGAGGACCAGGCTGAGCTGCTCTTCGAAGAAGCTCCGCTGCACGCCGGAGCGTGAGACGAAGATGCGGACGCCGACGAGGAACTTGTTGGGATTGGAGCCCGTCTGTTGGACGGTCACCGGATAGTACCGGTCGAACTTGGTGCCGGCGGGGCTCAGCAGCGAGGACGCGCCGCCCCGGTAAGCATTCAGTCCGGCGGCATCGAGGCTATCCTGCGCCGCCCCGCTATCCCCCATCAGGCGCGCTTGCATGAACTTCTCGACTTCGGCCACGGCCTGCTTCTCCGCGGCGTCGACTTCCGAGGGCGCGGTGTTCGCGGTCCAGAACGCCCTGCCGCCGGCCTCATCCTGCCGGGTGAAGAGAACAAGGTCGCCGTGGGACGACCACTGGGGGCTCGAATATTCCTGTTGAGAGGCAAAATCCCTGAGCCCGCTGCCATCCGTGTTGATCAGCATCAGTCGCGAGGCGGAACTGCTCGCACCCGCCGGCTTGCTCGCCAGCATCAATGAGGCCGAGTCCGGGGCCCAGTTCAAATCGGACCAGCTTTGCCCGCTCGGGCTGCTCGCGATCCGCTGCGCGTTCTTGCCGCCGGCCGCGGTGTACAGATAGCTGCCGGACGCCTGCGGCACGACGAAGGCCAGATCGCCCTTCGACGACCAGGCAAAGCCGGTGGCGCCCCCGGGCAACGGGCTCGACAATGACGATGCCAGGTCGATCACGGTGGACCCATCGACCGACTCGACCGCCAGGAGCGTGCCGAGAGGCGATCCCGCCAGGCTGCCGTGCTGCACCCGGATCGGCCGCGCATTGACTTGCCCGCCGTGCGTGTCAACGATAAGGAGCCGACCCCGGTTGAGATAGGCGATCCGATCGCTACCGATCCAGACCGGCGCTCGATCGGGCACGCTGTCGAGCGTCGCGATCGTCCCCTGCAAGTTCCCTTGCAGGTCCCAGATCCCGAGATTGGCCTGGTTGCTGGAGGTCACCTGCCAGGCGGCGAAGACGCCGCCGGACGGCGCCGCCGCCGGGAAGTTGCCGCCCGGAACAACGAGCCGGACGGGTGTGCCTGACGGGCTCATCAGCCAGATATCGGTGCTCGCGCTCGGCGCCGGCGGGCCGGGTAGGTTTGCGGTTGCCGACGGGGTTGGCGACGACCCGGGTCCGGGCTGGCCTGCCGGCCGGGTGACCAACAACTGGACCGCCGGCGTCCAGCCGCCGTTGAAAACGGTGCCGGCATCCGCCAGCCGGCTCTCCTGGCCAAAGCTGACGTTTGCGCTCAGGTAGGAGGGCGGGACGACCGGCGCGACGGGCGCCCGAACGGTGGTGAAATGCATGACGACCGGCGTCGGCGCGGGCGCCGGAGTTTGCCGCACCAGGGGGCTGAACTGCTGGGGTGTGGGCGTGGGCGTGGCCGAAGGCTTGAAGCTGACGGTATAGGTCGTGTTCGGGGCGAGCGGGTGATCGGGGATGATCACCAGGTTTTGGCCCACCCACTGCTTCGTCACCGAGGTGGCGGGCTCGATGACCACGGTGTCGGCGACGGCGTTCTTGTCGACCGGTCCGGTGAATGGGATCACGATCGGCTCGCCGGTTGCGACATTCGTCTTGTTCTGGATGCGGGATAGGTCGACCGCGACCATGCCCGACGGGGACTGTCGCTGGAGATAGATCTGAATTCCGAGCACGACCAGGAAGCCCGCCGCCACCGCGGCCATCGCCGGCACCAGCGCCTTCGGGCTGAGGGTAAACGGGAACCATCGCCGGGACGCTCGCGGCTCGAGGGTGCGACGGGCTTCCGTCATCAGCTTGGCCCGGAGGTAGTTACGGAACTGGGGGTCCAGCGGCGGCGCGGCCGGCCGCGACATCTTGAGGAGGTCGACAACCTCCCGGTGTGCCGGGTCCTTGAACAGCTCGTCGAGCTCGGGATCGTTCATCACGTCAGTCCCGCCTCGAATTCGGGCGGCAGCTCGCGGCGAAGGCGTTCGACGCCGCGATGGAGCAGGAGCTTGACCGCCCCAGCACTCTTGCCCATGATCTGGGCGATCTCCTCGATTTTCTTGTCCTCGCCGAACTTGAGCACCATCGCCGCGCGCTGGTGTCGGGGCAGCTGGTCGATGGCGGACCAGATGCGGCGGCTGCGGTCCCGGCGCACGACCTCGTCAACCACGCTGGGCGCGGCGCTGGGCAGACTGGCCCCTTCCTCGAGCTCCACCTCGCCGTGCTGGCCGCGGTAATGGTCGGCGACCGCGTTGAGCGTGATTTGGTAGAGCCATGAGGAAAACGGATGGCCCGAATAGGTATACCGTCTGATATTCCTCAGCGCTTTAAAAAACACTTCCGACGTCACGTCCTCTGCCAGGGATTGGTCTCGAACTCGGGAATACGCAAAGCGATAAATCTGCGGGAAGTAGCGATCGTAAAGAGCCCCGAATGCGTCGGGGTCTTCCTTCGCGCGCTCAACGAGCTCCCGCTCTTCAAATGCGTCTGTCATCAGGGCACCCCACAGGGCGCCCGTTGCACATTGAACGGGAGGCCGCCCCTCTTGGTTACGTGTTGGGCCAATTTACCAGCAACTCCCCGTTAGATCAAAAGTCGCCAGGGGCGAGCGAGGTTACGGAGTTCGTTTTGGCCGGCCACGGCCGTTATAATCAACTCGTCACCGACGGCCCGCCACCCACCAGGAGACAAGCCGCCGATTGATCCTTCGATACGCTCACCCGGAGATGAGCGAGATCTTCTCTCCAAAGCAGCGCTACGAGCTATGGCTGCGGATCGAGCTCACCGTTTGTGAGGGCTGGGCCGACCTGGGCGAGATTCCGCGTTCGGCGCTGGAACGCCTTCGCCAGGCCCGCGTCGATCCCGACCACATCGCCAGGCTGGAGGACCGGGTGGGGCACGACGTGGTCGCCTTCCTGGACTCCCTCGCCGAATCTCTGGGCGACGACGCCCGCTATCTCCATCGCGGCCTGACCTCCTCGGATGTTCTCGACACGGCGCTGGCTCTGCAGCTGGTGCAGGCCGCGGACATCCTTCTTAAGGATGTCGACCGGCTGTCGTCGGTCATCCGTCGCCGGGCGGTGGAGGAGCGGGAGACGCTGATGGCGGGCCGGACGCACGGCATTCACGCCGAGCCGGTGAGCTTCGGCTTCGTCCTGGCCGGCTGGCTCGATGAGCTCGATCGCGATCGGCAGCGGCTCGTCACGGCCCGCGAGGACATCCGGGTCGGCAAGCTCTCCGGCGCGGTCGGCACCCACGCCACCGTCGAGCCGCGCGTGGAGGAGTCGGCGCTGAAGAAGCTGGGTCTGAAAGTCGCGCCGGTCACCACGCAGGTGATCGCCCGCGACCGTCATGCCGCCTACCTGACGACGCTGGCGGTACTGGCCGGCGGCCTGGAAAAATTCGCCACCGATATCCGGCATCTGCAGCGGAGTGAGGTCTCGGAAGTGCGCGAGCCATTCGGTGCCGAGCAGAAAGGCTCCTCGGCGATGCCGCACAAACGAAACCCCGTTTTGAGCGAGCGGATCTGCGGTCTCGCTCGCGTCGTGCGCGGCTATGCGCAGACCGCGCTGGAAAACCAGGCGCTCTGGCACGAACGCGACATCAGCCATTCCTCGGCAGAGCGGATTATCTTCCCCGACGCGTGCACGCTGCTCGATTACATGCTGCAGCTGATGGCCGAGATCCTCGAGGGACTGACGATCGACCGCGAGCGGATGCGCGCCAACCTGTTTCGAAGTGGCGGTGTCGTGTTCTCCCAGCGCGTGCTGCTGGCACTGGTGCAGAAGGGAATGTCGCGCCAAGATGCGTACCGTGTCGTGCAACGGGCGGCCCTCAGCGCGCTCGACGGGGGACAGGACTTCAAGGCGGTCGTCGGGCAAACCCCGGAGGTTCGCGAGCGGCTGACCGCCGACGAGCTGACGGAGCTTTTCGACCCGGCCTTCTACCTCCGCCATCTGGACGTGACGTTTGAGCGCCTCGGCATCGAAGCGGCCCCCCTGGAGGCACACACTTGAGTACCACCATGACGACGGCATTACCATTGCCGCTGCATTCGCGCGGTAAGGTGCGCGACACTTACCGGCTGAACGATGGCGAGCTCTTGATGGTGTCGACGGAGCGGATCTCCGCGTTCGACGTCGTGCTGCCCACCCCGATCCCCGAAAAGGGCCGCGTCTTGAACCAGCTCTCGCTCTCCTGGTTCCGCGACACGAGCGGTCTCGTCCGCAATCACCTGGCAGCGGACCAATCGATCCCGAGCGAGTTGCTCGAGGCGCAGCCGGACCTCGACCGGCGCAGCATGCGAGTCGTGATGGCGCAGCCCGTCATGTTCGAGTGCGTGGTGCGCGGCTACATCTCGGGGTCGGGCTGGAAAGATTACCAGCGCACCGGCTCCATCGCCGGGGAACGGCTGCCGGCCGGGCTCGAAGAGAGCGACCGGCTGCCTGAACCGATCTTCACGCCGGCCACCAAGGCGCTGACCGGCCATGATGAGAACATCTCACGCGCTGAACTGGCGAACCGCGCCGGCCTCGAGCTGGCGCAAACCGTCGAACGGCTCAGCCTCTCCCTCTACGGATTCGGAGCCGAACGCGCGCTCGGGCGCGGGCTGATTCTTGCCGACACGAAATTCGAGTTTGGCTGGCACGACGGGGACGTGATCCTGATCGACGAGGTGATGACGCCGGATTCGTCGCGCTTCTGGGACCTGGAGCACTACCGTCCAGGCGGTCCGCAGCCCTCGTTCGACAAGCAGTACCTGCGTGACTACCTGGAACAGGTCGGTTGGAACAAACAGCCGCCCGCGCCGCCGCTCCCCGACGAGGTGGTTGCGGGAACGACCGCCCGCTATCTCGAGGCGTTGCGCCGCTTTACCGCTTCCTACGCCGGAGGGCGCACTTGAGATACCGCGCAGAGATCTTTGTCACGCTCAAGCCCGTGGTCAATGACCCGGCCGGCCTGACCATCAAGGGCGGGCTGTACGCGCTCGGATTCGACTCGGTGACCGAGGTGCGCGCCGGCAAGTACCTGGTGCTGACCCTCGAAGAGCCCGATGCCGCTCAGGCCCGGGCGCGGCTCGACGACATGGCGCGGCAGCTCCTGGCCAACGCCGTCATCGAGGATTACCGGATCGAGCTCGAGCCGATCGGCGATCCGGTCGCCGCTGGAGAACGGCCCGCTTGAGGACCGGGATCATCGTCTTCCCCGGCACCTGGAGTGACCGGGATTGCGCCCATGCCGTTCTCGACGTGCTCCAGGAGCCGGTGCGCTACATCGATCACCGGGAGCAAAATGTCGACGGCCTGGAGCTCGTCATCCTCCCCGGTGGCTTCTCCTACGGCGACTACCTGCGCTGCGGTGCTATCGCCCGCTTCGCGCCGGTGATGGAGGCGGTCGCCGACTTCGCGAATCGCGGCGGTCTGGTGCTGGGCATCTGCAACGGCTTTCAGATCCTGCAAGAGGCCCGCCTGTTGCCGGGCGCGCTATTGAGGAACGCCTCCTGCGAGTTTCGGTGCGAGTGGGTCCACCTCCGCGTGGAGCAGAGCAACTCCGCTTTCACGCTCGACTGCCGCCCGGGGCAGGTGTTGCGCATCCCCATCTCGCACGGAGAGGGCAACTTCTTCGCCGATGCGCAAACCCTGTTCGCGCTCGAACGCGACGGCCAGGTGGTGCTTCGCTACTGCGCACCGGACGGCCGGGTGACCGCGGAGTCGAATCCCAACGGCTCGCTGCGGAACATCGCCGGCATCTCAAACGCGCGCGGCAACGTGGTCGGCATGATGCCGCATCCCGAACGGGCCTGCGAGCCTCTGCTGGGCAGCGAGGATGGGCTGATGCTTTTCCGCTCGGCTATTCATGCGCTGGCCCGGGTGGCGATCTGATGGCGGTCACGATTGATCGCGCGCAATTGGAAGCCGTCGCGCTCAACGGCGACGAATACCGCGCGATCGTCCGAGCGATTGGGCGCGACCCGAACGACCTGGAGGTGGGCATGTTCGGCGCGCTGTGGAGCGAGCACTGCGCCTACAAGACCTCGAAGGCATTGCTGCGCCAGCTGCCCACGGAGGGGCCGCACGTCCTCCAGGGACCCGGCGAGAACGCCGGCGCGGTCGACATCGGCGACGGGCTGGCGGTCGTCTTCAAGATCGAGTCGCACAATCACCCCTCGGCCATCGAGCCCTACCAGGGGGCGGCCACCGGGGTTGGCGGGATCCTTCGCGATGTGTTCGCGATGGGGGCACGGCCGATCGCGATCCTCGACGCGCTGCGTTTCGGTCCGCTCGAATCCGGCCGCGGCCGCCACCTGTTCCATGGGGTTGTCGCCGGCATCGGTGGCTACGGCAACTGCTTCGGCTGTCCAACCGTCGGCGGCGAGGTGTATTTCGATGATGGCTACGCCGACAACCCCGTCGTCAATGCCATGTGTGTCGGCCTCGTCCGTCACGACCGGCTGCGCCGCGCCAGCGCCGACCGCGCCGGCGACGTCGTGCTCCTCGTCGGTGCCGACACCGGACGTGATGGGATTCACGGCGCGACCTTTGCCTCGGTGGAAATGGACGAGCGGTCCGCGGAGCGCCGTCCCGCCGTCCAGGTCGGGAACCCGTTTCTCGAGAAGCTCCTCTGCGACGCATGCCTGCGGCTCAACGAGCTGGATGGCGTTACCGCCATCCAGGACCTGGGCGCGGCGGGCTTGACCAGCGCCGCCAGCGAGCTGGCGCACCGCGGCCGCCGCGGAATCGATATCGACGTCGACCGGGTCAGCCGCCGAGAGCGGGGCATGTCCGCCTACGACGTCATGCTGTCCGAGTCGCAAGAACGAATGCTGATCGTGGTGCGGCCGGACGCGGAGGCGTCCGCACGCGAGGTCTTCGACCATTTCGAGCTGCACGCGGATCGTATCGGGACGATCACCGGGACGGCACGGATGCGGGTGCGCGAGCGTGGCACCCTGGTCGCGGATCTGCCGCTGAAGGCGCTGATCGACGGCGTTCCGCTCCGAACACCGGCGGCCGCTTTTGCGCAGGAGCAACCGGCGCCGGTGATGCCGGCCGTCGAGGAACCTGAGGCGATCCTGCTGGACCTGATCGCCAGCCCGAACCTGCGCAGCCGCCGCCCGATCTACCGGACCTACGACCACCAGGTGCAGGACAACACGGTGATCGGACCGGGTTTCGACGCCGCGCTGCTGCGCGTGCCCGGCACCAACAAGGGGCTGGCGTTGACGACCGACGCTAATCCGAGGTACGTCGCGCTGGACCCCTATGAGGGCACCAGAGCCGCCGTAGCGGAGGCGGCCCGCAACATCGTCTGTACCGGCGCGCGCCCGATTGCGGTCACGAACTGCTTGAACTTCGGGAATCCGGAACGGCCGGTGATCTTCGGCCAGCTGCAGGAGAGTGTCCGTGGCCTCGCCGACGCCTGCCGTGCCCTGGAGCTGCCCGTCGTGAGCGGCAACGTCAGTCTCTACAACGAGACCAGCGAACGCAACATCCCGCCGACGCCGGTGGTCGGGATGGTCGGCGTGCTCGATGATCTATCCCTCCGATGCCCAGCGGGGTTCCAGGAAGACGGGGACATCGTCTTCTTGCTTGGCGAGACGCGAGAGGAACTCGCCGGAAGCGAGTATTTACGACTGCTGGGGGCCCCGCTCGAAGGCCGGCCACCCACAGTGAGCTTCGAGGCGGAGCGTTGTCTGCAAGCCGCCATGCTCGATTCCATCGGCAGAGGGGTGCTACGCTGCGCGCACGATGTTTCGGACGGAGGCCTGCTGATCGCGCTGGCGGAAAGCGCCCTGTACGGCGGTCGCGGGCTTCGTTGCCCTGGCCTCGTGGGACCGGTCAGCCGCGAGGCGGCCTACTTTGGTGAGTCGCAGGGACGAATCGTCGTCAGCGTCGCGCCTCGCCGGGTTCCCGAGTTGCAGAAGCTGATGACCAAGCATCACGTTCCGCTGCAGGCGATCGGCGTGGTGGGGGGCGAGGATCTCCAGGTGGGGTCCGACATCCGCATCTCGCTGCAGACCCTGCGGCAGGCCTGGGAGACCCCGTTTTGATGCGCCATCCCATGGCCGACGAACGGATGCACGAGGAATGCGGCCTGTTCGGTATCGATGCCCCCGGCGAGGATGTCGCCAACCTGACCTATTTCGGACTCTATGCCCTGCAGCACCGCGGGCAGGAGAGCGCGGGGATCGCGACGAGCGACGGCCATGCGTTGCGGATGCACAAGGACATGGGCCTGGTGGCGCAGGCCTTCGACCCGCAGGCGCTCGAGCGTCTGACCGGCCACCTGGCGCTCGGTCACACACGCTATTCGACGACGGGATCGAACCGGCTCGAGAACGCCCAACCCATCATCGTCGAACATCCGCAGCTGGGAAGCATCGCGATCGGCCACAACGGCAACCTCACGAATACGCGGTCGCTGCGTGACGATCTCGAGCAGCACGGGGTTCGGTTCAAGACCTCGAGCGACACCGAGGTCCTCGCCGAGCTGGTCGCGCACACGAGCGGACTCGACATCGTGTCCGTCTTGCGCCGCGCGTTGCCGCGGTTGCAGGGCGCCTATTGTCTCCTGTTCCTGACGAACGACGCCCTGGTCGGCGTCCGTGACCCTCTCGGGATTCGACCGCTGTGCCTCGGACGCCTGCCGGACGGCGGTGCCATCCTCACCTCCGAGACCTGCGCGCTCGATACCGTCGGCGCCGAGTTTGTGCGCGAGATCGAGCCGGGTGAGGCGGTCATCCTCGGTCGCGGCGAGCCGGTCGCGGAGCAGGTGATGCCGTCGCCGCGCAAGGCGATGTGCATGTTCGAGTTCATCTACTTCGCGCGCCCGGACTCGCGCCTGCAGGGGCAGTCGCTGTACGAGGCCCGTCGCAACATGGGCCGCGAACTGGCCCACGAGGCACCCGCCGATGCCGACATCGTCATCTCGCTCCCGGACTCGGGCACGCCGGCCGCCGTCGGCTTTGCCGAGGCCAGCGGGATCCCCTACAGCGAGGGCCTGATCAAGAGCCGCTACATCACGCGCACCTTCATCCAACCGAACGAGCGGTTGCGCAACGTCGGTATCAAGCTGAAGTTCAACCCGCTCCGCGAGATCCTCGAGGGCAAGCGCGTCGTGCTGGTCGACGACTCGATCGTGCGCGGCACCACCAGCCGGAAGATCGTGGAGGAGTTGCGCCGGGCCGGGACGAAGTCCGTCCATTTTCGGGTGAGTAGCCCGCCGATCCAGTGGCCCTGTTTCATGGGTATCGACATCGCCAGCCGTTCGGAGCTGATCGCCTCCGGGCGCAGCGTCGAGGAGGTGGAACGCCTGATCGGAGCCGACTCACTGAGGTATCTGAGCAAGGCCGGGCTCTTCCGGGCGGTGAAAAACGTCAACGGCTTCTGCATGGCCTGCTTCGACGGCGACTACCCGGTTCCGGTTCCGGTGCAACTCGAGATGGACAAGCTGGCGCTGGAGACGGTTCCGAGATGACGACGTACCGCGATTCGGGCGTCGACATCGATGCCGGCAACCGGACCGTTGAGCTAATCCGCCCGCTGGCGGCAGCGACCCAGGGCCCCCAGGTCCTCGCTGGCGTGGGGCCATTCAGCGGCCTGTTCGCGCTCGACACGCAGCGCTACCGGGAACCCGTTCTGGTGGCGAGTACCGACGGGGTCGGCACCAAGGTCTTGCTGGCGGCCGGCGCGGGCCGTCACGGCCAGATCGGCGCCGACCTGGTCAACCACTGCGTCAACGATGTGCTGACGGCGGGCGCCGACCCGCTCTTCTTCCTGGACTACGTGGCGACCGGCATTCTGGACCCGCCCATCGTCGCCGAGGTCGTCGCCGGGATGGCGAATGCGTGCCGGCGGGTCAACTGCGCGCTACTCGGCGGCGAGACCGCCGAGATGCCGGGCCTGTATCAGCCCGCCACCTACGATATCGCCGGCTTCATGGTGGGAGTCTGCGAGCGCGATGCGATCATCGACGGCACCTCGATCCGTGAGGGCGATGCGTTGCTCGCCCTGCCCTCGACCGGCCTCCACACCAACGGCTACAGCCTGGCTCGCCGTGTGCTGCCACGGCAGGCACTCACGCAAACCATCCCCGGCACCGGAGAGACGGTACTGGATGCGCTCCTCGCCCCCCATCGCGCCTATCTCGATCCCGTGCGTCGGCTGCGCGAGGCCGTCGACATCAAGGGACTCGCGCACATCACCGGCGGAGGAATCGTGGGCAACCTGCCGCGCATCCTTCCGGTCGGTCTGGGGGCCCGCATCCAGCGCGGCGCCTGGCCGGAGCCGGCCATCTTCTCCTATCTCGCGCCCTTCACCCCAGACGAGGAGATGTGGCGAACCTTCAATATGGGGATTGGCATGATTGTCGTGGTCGACGAGGCCAGCGCCGCGACCGCGCTGCGGATTCTCGACGGCGAGGTTTTCGTGGTCGGCGATATCGTGGCGTCCGAGCAGCGGCGTGTCCAAATCCTAGAGTGAGCCGGCTCCGGGTTGGCGTCCTGGTCTCCGGCCGGGGCAGCAACCTGCAGGTGCTGATCCAGGCCGCCAAAGATCCGTTCTATCCCGCGCGCGTTGTGATGGTATGCGCCAACCGCGATTGCCCGGCGATCGACCTCGCGAAAAAAGCCGGCATCACCCGCGAAGTGTTTCGTCTGGCTCGCTTCGCGGACCGGCGGGCGCGCGATCTCGCCATGGCGAAGAGGCTCCTCCAGCACGGCGTGGAGCTGGTCGTCTGCGCCGGCTATGACGCGATCCTGGAGCACGCCTTCACCCGGCAGTTCGCCGGCCGCATCATCAACATCCACCCCTCGTTGCTGCCCGAGTTCGCCGGCACCATGGACGCCGTGGCCAGGGCGCTGGAGAGCGGCGTGACCGAAACCGGCTGCACGGTGCACGTCGTTACGGACGACGTCGACCGGGGCCCGATCCTGGACCAACGCCGCGTCGAGGTCCGTCCGGACGACACCGTCCAGAGCCTGCGCGAGCGGATCCAGGCGGAGGAGCATCGCCTGCTGCCCGTCGTGGTCAAGCGCATCGCCGGCCAGGTGCTCCCTCTCCCTGTATGAACGCGCTCCTCAGCGTCTCAGATAAGAGCGGACTTAACGAGTTCGCACGCGGTCTCGATGGCCTTGGCGTGACGATGTACGCGACCGGCGGCACCGAGCGCGCGCTGCGAGAGGCGAGCATCCCGGTCCACTCGCTCCAGGAGTTGACGGGATTCCCGGAGATGCTGGATGGCCGCGTGAAGACGCTGCACCCCAATGTGCACGCCGGCATCCTGGCGCGGCGCGACGAGCCGCGCCATCTGCAGGAGCTCGCCGACCGCGAGCTCAAGCTGATCGATCTCGTGGTGGTCAATCTCTACCCCTTCGTGGAGATGGTGTCATCCGGGGCCGGCCATGCCGAAACGATCGAGTCGATCGACATCGGGGGGGTGACGTTGCTGCGGGCGGCGGCCAAGAACCACGACCACGTCCTTCCGGTGGTGCGGCCGAGCGACTACCCGGCAGTCCTTACGGCGCTGAAGGACCCGGGCGGCATTCCGGCGTCGCTCCGGCGCCACCTCGCGGCGGTGGCGTTTGGCCATACCGCCGCCTACGACGCCGCCATCGGCGACGTTCTCCGCGGGGCGCACACCAAGGCAACGTTGCCCGAGGACTTCACCCTGGGCGGCCACAAGGTCCGCGACCTCCGATACGGCGAGAATCCGCACCAGTCGGCGGCGCTCTATCGGACGGTCGGCGGTGGCGGGATCGCCGGCGCCAGGCAGTGGCAGGGGCTCGAACTCTCCTACAACAACCTGCTCGATGCCCAGGCGGCCTGGTCGCTCGTTGCGGATTTCCCAACCGTCGCCGTGGCCATCATCAAGCACGCCAATCCGTGTGGGGTGGCGATCGGGAACGAGGTGGTCGACGCGTTCGATCGCGCGCTCAACTGCGACCGGCGCTCCGCCTTCGGTGGGATCGTCGCCTTCAACCGGCCGGTCGACGCCGCGGCCGCGACCGCGCTGGTTGGCTCGTTTTTCGAAGTGGTAGTGGCCCCCTCGTTCGACGATGCGGCACGGGAGGCGATGAAGTCGCGGCCCAAACTGCGCGTCCTCGAACCCGGGTCCGGGTCGGCTCAGCTGGACCTGGATGCGCGGCCCATCACCGGTGGCTTCTTGGTGCAAACCGCTGATCAGACGGGCGGCACGCTCGGTGAGGGGCGCGTCGTCACGGCGAAGGAGCCCGACGACGCGACCCTGAAGGACCTGCAGTTCGCGTGGACGGTGGTCAAGCACGTGCGGTCGAACGCCATCGTGATCGCCACCGAGGGCGCGGCGGTCGGAATTGGCGCCGGCCAGATGAGCCGCGTCGAGGCGGTCGAGCTGGCCGTGCACCGCGCCGGACCGCGTGCGGCCGGCTCCGTGCTGGCGAGTGATGGCTTCTTCCCCTATCCGGACGGCGTCGAGGTGGCGGCCCGGGCGGGCGTGCGCGCGATCGTCCAGCCGGGCGGATCGGTGAAGGACAGCGAAGCGATCGCCGCCGCCGACGCCGCCGGTGTGGCGATGGTCTTCACCGGCGAGCGCCACTTCAAGCACTGATGGCCAAGCAGGAGGCGACCCATGGGGTCTCGACCAGCCCTGACATCTCGCTCGATGAGTTGCAGCTGGCGGTCAGGAATCACTCGTTACCGCTCGAGGCGCTGCGCTATCCGATCACCCCGATCGGCCTTCACTACCTGCTGATCCACTTCGACATTCCGCGGGTCGATCCATCCGAGTGGCGGCTGGTGATCGGCGGTCACGTGCGCCACCCCCTCACCTTGACGCTCGACGACGTCAAGCGCCGGCCGGCGGTCACGCGGGCCGTGACACTGGAATGTGCCGGCAACGGCCGGGCCAACCTTTCGCCCCGTCCAGTCAGCCTGCCGTGGCTCTTCGAGGCGGTTGGGAACGCGGAGTGGACGGGCACCCCGCTACGGCCGCTGCTCGAAGCGGCCGGACCTCTCGAGGGCGCCGTTGATGTGGTCTTTACCGGCCTCGATCGGGGTGTCCAGGGTGGCATCGAGCAGCAGTACGAGCGGAGCCTCACCGTGGCGGAGGCCAACCGCGAAGAAGTCTTCCTCGCCTACGCGATCAACGGGCAACCGCTCCCGCCCCAACACGGGTTCCCGCTGCGTCTGGTGGTCCCGGGGTGGTACGGCATGACGCATGTCAAGTGGCTTCGGTCGATCACGGTGGTGACTCGGCCGTTCCGCGGCTATCAACAGGAGCCCGCCTATCACGTCACGAGTACATGGGACGAGCTGGGCGAGCCGGTGACCCGCATGCTGCCCCGCTCGCTGATGGTGCCGCCGGGGGTCCCTCATTTCCTGCCCCGGTCACGCCAGCTTGGCGTGGGGACGTGCATCCTCGAAGGTCGGGCGTGGTCAGGCCGGGGACGCATCGTTCGCGTTGAGGTCAGCACCAACGGCGGCCATTCCTGGGCGGATGCCGAGGTCGGCGAAGACGGCGGCGAGTTCGCCTGGCAATCATGGCGCTATGCGTGGGACGTCGATCGAGCGGGTGAGTACGAGCTCTGCTGCCGGGCGACCGATGCGGCGAAGAACGTCCAGCCCATGACCGCGCCATGGAACGCGCACGGCGTGTGCAACAACCAGGTGCAGCGCATCAGGGTCATGGTTGGAGACCATCTGGTCCCCGTCCAACCTCCAGCTGACGGCATTCTTTGAATCGGTTGGCGGCAATGTTGCCGCGCCGACTGCTATTCTTGCTTTGGTCTTCGGGGCAGGGGTGTAACTCCCTGATCGGCGGTAAAGCCCGCGAGCGCCCTACGGCGCATGACCCGGTGAAGGCGTAGCGCCCACTCCGGGGCCGACCGTACAGTCGGGATGAAAGAAGGCCTTCGGAGCGCACCTGCCGTGCGCCCGATTTCTGCCCCGGCGGCCAAAGGAGTAATGACGATGGCCGTCCAGACCACGAGATCACAAGCCGCAGCGCCGGCCGGACGAGTTGGTCTCATCGACCGCTTCTCGGTCGTGCTGGTGGCGGTGGCGGCGACGCTGTGGGCTTCGGACACCTACTTCCGCGCCCAGCTCATCGGTCATCTGAAGCCCGCGCAGATCGTGGTCATCGAGGATGCACTGGTCAGCCTGTTCCTGCTCGCGTTTCTCCTTCGCGGCATTCCGGAGCTGCGCCGCCTGGATCGACGGGGTTGGGTGGCCATTGTCCTGATCGCGGTCGGTCCGCAAGCAGTCGCCACGCTCCTCTTCACGACGTCGTTCTCGTACGGCCACTTCGCCGAGACGTTCGTGCTCCAGCAGACGCAGCCGCTGATCGCGATCCTGCTTGCCTGGCTCGTCCTTGGTGAGCGGCGCCGTCCCTGGTTCTGGCCGACCGCGGCGCTGGCCATCGTCGGCGTCTATATGGTGGTCTTCGCCCAGAACCTCAGCGCGCCGTTCTCGGATCTTCAACATGGCCGGCTCGAGGCCGGCCTCTACGCGCTGGGCGCCGCGGCCTTATGGGCCAGCGGGACCGTGCTCGGCCGCTTCGTGCTCGGCAAGCTGAGCTTCACGACGACCACGGCGCTGCGCTTTACCCTGGCCCTCCCCATCCTCATCGTCATCGTCCTGCTGCAATACGGCGGGTCAGCCTTTGCGCACTACCAGGCGTCCGACGCGCTGCCGTTTCTTGGGATCGCGCTGATTCCAGGGCTTCTCGCGCTTCTCCTGTATTACCGGGCGCTCAGAAGCACGCCGGCGACGCTGGCCACGATCGCGGAGCTGGCCTACCCGGTCACGGCGACCTTCATCGCCTCGGCGCCGCCGCCCTATGGCTTCAACCAGCCGCTCTACCTGCCCCAGTTCATCGGCACCGGCCTCTTGATCGCCGTCATCCTGATCCTCAACTACACGAAGGTGCGCACCCCGCCGGTCGTCGTGCAGGAGGCCGCCGCCGCCTAAGACGGCGCGGGCGGTCGTGCCCTTTTGGGAACTGGCGGCTGCCCCGTTACCTGCGCCCTGGCCCGTTGACTCGCCCGACTGTCCGCAGTCTCATCAAGGGCGGTGGATTCCGCACGCCCTCGTGAGGTCCGCTGATGGCGCTGGCCATGGCGCAGCCGCAGGTTGCCAGGAAGGGCCCTGAGCAGACCGGCGCGCGGCCGGCCGCCCATCGTGTCGACGCGCCCTTTTCGGGCGGCAGCGACGTCGCGACACTCCTCTACCTGCAGCGGACGGCGGGCAACGCCGCGGTTGCCAGCCTGCTGGAAGCGCAGCGACGTCCGCTTCACGTTCAGCGCTGCGCCGGCCGGGCCTGCGACTGCTCGCCCGGAGAACGTCAGGAGCGCGAGGAGGAAGCCGGCGCGGGTGGAATGGCCGTCCCGATCCAGCGGCTTGCGGTGGCTCCGGCGATGCCCGCGCCAACCGAGGCGCTCCCCGTCCAGCGAGGCTTCCTCGATGCGTTGACCGGCGCGGCCACCTCGCTTCTCCCGGAACCGATCAAGGCGGTTTTGACTGGCAGCGCCACCCAGGCGAACTCGGCCGCACACGAGTTGAAGGAGAAAGGGGCACACATGCCAGAGACCGCTCACGAGCAGGGCGGGCAGATCCTGGAAAGCTCGAGCGCGAGCGCCGAGGCGACGGCCGCGAAAACCGAGGGCGAGATGCGGACCCACGCCGAAGACGCCCACGCCGTGTCCGGCAAGGCGGTCGCGTCGGGCGACGTCGCGACCAGCGAGGGGCAAGCCGCGGCGGCGAATCTCCAGTCGGTGGGGACGGCCGTGGCGGCAGTGATGAACCCGGTCGGCCCGATCATCGAACTTCCGGGTTTTCGCGACGCGCTCAACCACATCGTCTCCGTCCTGAGCGCGATTCCAGGTGGCGTTGCCGACCTGGCCGCTGACCTCAAATCGTCGGTCCACGCCGGCCTCACGTCAGGCCAAAAGGGTGGATGGGACTGCGACCAGTCACAAATCATGGCGACGGCGGGCGGGGTCGAAACCGCGGTCGCACGGGCCGGAGTGAAAGCGGGAAAGAAGGTTCTCGGCGCAGAGCGTTATGAGGCGCTGGAGGGCTGGGCCCATGACCGCGTTGGCGATTTGAAGGCGGTGGCGGCCGGCATCCGAGGCCACTTCGAGCGGGCCAAGCAGATGCTGCAGCACTTCTGGGAGACGACGTTTGGTCCCCTCCTCGAGAAGCTACAGGGGCTGATGGAGGATCTTGGCAAGCTCAAGGACCGCCTGACCGCGTTGATCGGCGAGCAGTTCGAGAAGGTCAAGAAGCTTGCCGCGGACACCTGGACCGCGATCCGGACGAACGTGATCGAGCCGGTCGTCGCTCACGCGCAGGCCGCCAAACACAGGGTGACGAAGCTGGTCGCCGATGCCCGCGCCGCCATCGGGTCGTGGTGGGAGCACCTGCCGGGCCCGGCCAAGGACCTGATCCTGGGGCTGGGCGCGGTGATTGCCGCCCCCTTTGCCCTGGCCCTGAATGGTGCGGAAAAGGCGAAGGAGGCACTGGTCAGCCTGTCAGAGCGCCTCGCGCAGCGGCTGAAGAAGATGGCGGATGAGGTGCTGCATGCCATTGCTGCCAAGTACCAGGCGATCCGCAAGTGGGCGACGCAAGCAAGGGCAAGCTTCAAAAAGAAGTGGGCCGCGATCCGCGAGAAAGTTCAGCATTACCTGAGCGTCGCCTCCGCGGGCGTCGACGCAGCGAGCGGTGGCCGCATCTCCAAGCTCATGGCGGGGCTGGCCGACATGAAGCGCAAGATCGCCGGGCAGACCTGCACTGCGCTCGGTGATGTGTCGGGCCCCTGCATCGAGCAATTCGTGCCCAACCCCGGCAAAGGCGAGGAGGCCGACGTCTCGCTCAACACCAACGCTGCCGTCACCGTGCCGGTCTATGGAGTCCCGGTGAAGGTCGGCGAGGGGGCAACCGTCAAGCTCTCCCGCCAGGACAAGAAATACACGATGACCGAGACCGGCGAGGGCCTGATTGCCGTCACTATGCCCAAGGCCGGTGGTGAAGGTCCGGGCAAGGCCACGTTGGACATTGTCGGCCCGTCGGGCTCCGGGTTCAGTGCGTGGCAGGCGCTGACCGGGAGCAGCACCGGAGCGGCGGCCGCCGGGGGAGCCGCGGGAGCGGCAGGAGGCGCGGAGGCCGCAGGCCCGGAGGTTGAGGCGGAGGCCGGCTACAAGGGATCGGTCGATATGACGTATGCCTTCGACGCCGCAAAGGGCAAAGATTCAACCTGCGACGGACTGGGCGGCTTGACGGCGCTCCTGAGCGCGCAAGGATTGTCGTACGCTTTGCCGCCGCCGTTCAGTACGATGGGCGGCCTTGTGGCCAGCTCCTTTGGCGACAATGTCACGTCGTGCGTGGTCACCCTGGCGCAATACGGAAACGCCTCCGTCAACGTCAAGCAGGACGGTCTTGGCGGGCTCGAGGCCGCCATCAAGGGAGAGGCATCGGCGTCGCTGGAACACACCAAGGACGAAAAGGAAGGTTGGATCGACACCGCGACGCTCAAGGAGTCGCTGGGTGTCTCGGGCGCCGCCAAGCTGGCGACGGGCGGCACTCTGCCGCTGAACCTGTCGGGAGAGGCCGGTGCCGGGGCAACGGCAACGGCCTTCGTCAAGGTGAAGTACGCCGAGTCCACGGATAAGGTCAGCGCGCTGCGCGCCGGTGCGAAGCTCGCCCTGTCGCTGGACCTGGATCCCGGCAAGATCGAGGCCGTGCTGCCGGCATCGGTCGCAGGGACGGTGCTGGCCCAGCTGACCCCGTACTTCAAGTCCCCCAAGACGGGCAGCCTCGAGATCGAGGCAACCTATGCCGTCACCAACCTTGAGGACCTGATCTCCTCGCTGGACAGCTACTTCAATGAGACGCCTCCGGAGAAGGTGAATACGGATGGCCTCTTCAAGACCCTCGCCGATTACATGGCCAATGCGAAGATCGAGCAGGAGCTGACCGTCAAGCTGAATACCACGCGCACGATTGCCAAGGCCGTGACGGACATCGATGCGAAGGAAGCCGGCATCAAGGGCGGCTTTTCCGTAGAGGAGCACCGCTCCCAAACGATCTATGCCTCGGCCGGAGCCGGAGAGACGCACTAAAACTCCGACACGCAGCTGTCGCAAACTGGTGCGATACTGCGGGCGGCCTTGAAGAAGGAACGCCGGAACTGGATCCTCCCCGAGCCGCTGCGGGCTCAGCCAGGACTGGAGGCCTTCTCCCCCGTATTCCGTCAGATCCTGCACGGGCGCGGCGTGGTCCGGCAGAGTCACCTCGATCCCTGGCTGCAGACCGACCTCGAGCGGGCCCCGGACCCCTTCCTGCTGAAGGACATGGCCATCGCCTGCGACCTGATCGCGCAGTCCATCGCCGCCGGCGAGCGTATCGCGGTCTATGGCGACTACGACGCCGATGGGGTCACCGCCTGTGTCACACTGGCGCGCGGTCTCCGCTCGGTTGGCGCCGACGTCATCACCTACATCCCCAACCGCTTCACCGAAGGCTATGGCCTGAATCTCGAGGCGCTCAACGATCTCCATGCGCGTGGCGCCGGGCTCGTCATCACATGCGACTGCGGAACAAACTCGCTGGACGCGGCCGCCGGGCGCCCACGCGGCATGCGGCTGATCGTGACCGACCACCACGAGGTCGGCGCGCAGCGCCCCGCGGTCGACGCGCTCATCAATCCCAAGCAACCGGAGTGCGCCTATCCCTTCGACGGGCTTGCCGCCTGTGGGGTCGCCTACAAGCTCCTCGTCGCGCTCGAGCAGCGAGTCTTTCCGGGGAGACTCGACCCGCGCGCCTCCCTCGACGCCGTGGCGCTCGGGACCGTCGCTGATGTGGTGCCCTTACGCGCGGAAAACCGCGCCATCGTGCGCGCCGGCCTTCGTCGCCTGAGCGAGAATCCGAATCCGGGCTGCGCGGCATTGCTCGCCGTCGCCGGCATCACGGCTCCGGTCACCGCGGAGCATCTCGCCTTTCAGCTCGGGCCACGCATCAATGCGGCCGGACGCATGGAAGATGCGATGCTCGCCCTCCGGCTGTTGATGGCCGAGAGCCGCGAGGCGGCAGATCCGCTCGCCCAGCGGCTTCACGACCAGAACGCGCAGCGCCAGCAGCTGACCGCCGAGATCGTGCGCGAGGCAAAGAGCCAGGTCGCCGAACTCGACAACGGAGCCGCGGTCATCGTCATGGGCGCCGACCGCTGGCCGCTTGGCGTGCTCGGGCTGGCGGCGAGCCGGCTGGTGGAAGAGTTTTATCGGCCGACGTTCATCTTCAACACCGAGGGCGACGAATGGCGCGGCTCGGCGCGGAGCATCGAGGGCTTTCACCTGGTCGATTGCCTTCAGCATTGCGCTCCGCTGCTGCATCGATTTGGCGGGCACGCGATGGCAGCGGGGCTGACGGTGTTGAAGAGTCGCTTTGCCGAGCTGAGAGAATGCCTCGAGCAATACACGACGGCCCGCTTGAACGGCGATGCGTTCTCGCGGCCGATTACCATCGAGGCGACCGCGGCCTTCGCTGACCTCAAGCCAAGCCTGCACCACGAACTCCAACTGCTCGCTCCCTTCGGGGTCGGGAATCGCGAGCCGTTGCTCCTCAGTAGGGAGGTCGAGGTGGTGCGGACCGAGACATTCGGCTCGGATGGTCGCCATCTCCGCGTGCAGCTGCGTGACCGGACGGCGAGCGCGGAAGCGATCGCGTTCGACAAGGCCGCGGCGGCACCACATCTCCCCAACGGCCGGCGGATCGATGTCGTCTACGCGCTGCAATGCGAACGCTGGGACGGCCTGGATCGAATCCGGCTGCATCTCAGGGATCTAAGACCGGCGGTGCAGCCCGCGCTGGTTCTCGCGAACGTGTAAATATCTCTTAGCGTGTCTTTACTCCGGCGCAACTCGTGTGCTACGGTACCCGTCAGGCAGGTGCTTTGGGGAAGAGGCACCTTGTTTAGCAAGCGGTAGCGAGGCAAGGATGCTGGACGAGGTACGCACTCCCAGGCTGGTCGTCGCGGGGACTGCGAGCAACGTTGGCAAGACGATCCTCACGGCCGGGCTGATTGCGGCCTTCAAAGCCCGTGGGCTCACGGTGCAATCCTTCAAAGTCGGTCCCGACTACATCGATGCCGCGTACCTGGCCCATGTGAGTGGGCGGCCCTGCCGCAATCTCGACTCCTGGATGCTGGGTGAGGGAGCGCTGCGCCAGGTGCTCGCGCAGGGTGCGCTCGGGGCCGACCTGGCGCTGGTCGAGGGCATGCTCGGACTATTCGACGGCCGCGACGGTAGCACGGAGGGCAGCACGGCGGATGTCGCTCGCATCATCAAGGCGCCGGTGCTCCTGGTGATCGACGTCCGTGATATGTCGGAGAGCGCCGCGGCACTGGCACTGGGCTTCAAAACGTACGCCGAGTCGCCGAAGATCGCCGGAGTCCTGCTCAACAACGTTCGATCCGACGCCCACCGGCGGACTGTCGAGGACGCGATCTGGGATCACGCGAAGCTGCCGGTCCTCGGTGCCCTGCGGGCGATGCCGCAACTCGACATTCCACAACGACAGCGCGGTCTCTTGCCGGTCACCGAGAACAAGGAATGGGATCGGATGATCGGGGTTCTGTCGGAGACGATCGATCGCGACGTCGACCTCGACCTGTTACTGCGGATCGCGAACAAGGCGGAGCTGGTGCCGCTGGTGCCGAAGAAAGTGTTCCAGGGAAAACCGGACGCCGGGCGAAGCGTGCGCCTCGCCGTGGCCTACGACGACGCCTTCAACTTTTACTATCCGGAAAACCTCGAGCTGCTCGAAGAGCATGGCGTCGAGATCGTTCCGTTCAGTCCGCTGGAGGACAAGCAACTCCCGCACGACGTCGCCGGCGTCTACCTTGGCGGTGCCTTTCCCGAGATCTTTGTCGAACCGCTGGCAAAGAATCACGCCATGGCCGAGTCGCTCCAGCGAGCCCATCGCAGCGAGGTGCCGATCTACGCGGAGTGTGGGGGCCTGATGTACCTGGGGCGCTCGCTCCGAACCGAGTCGGGGACGACGCACCAGATGGCGGGGGTTATCCCGGTCGATGTCGAGATGGACGGTGAGATCCGTCGCTTTGGGTACCGGCAGCTCCTCACGCTCGAGGACAACATCCTGTCACCGCGCGGCCAGTTCTACCGCGGGCACGAGTTCCACTGGAGCCGGATCACCGGACACAACGGTGACCTGAAGCCCGCCTACCAGATGCAGAACGCCGAGGGCGACGTCATCGGCTACGAAGGCTTCGTGGCGCCGAACCTGCTGGCGAGCTACGTGCATTTGCACTTCGGGCAAAACCCACTGCTGGTCGACAAGTTCGTCCAGCACTGCCGCGAGTACGCTGCTGTCCGTAGCGTCCCCTGAGCCCCGTTTTAGGCCGGGCCGTTTCGGGCATCACTGAGTAATCGCATGGCAACGCCTCAGTACAAGGACTACTACCAGACACTCGGCGTCTCGCGGACCGCAAGCGAGAAGGAGATCAAGTCCGCCTACCGCCGGCTGGCGCGCCAGTTCCATCCGGACGTCAACAAGGACCCCAAGGCCACCGACCGCTTCAAGCTGATCAACGAAGCCTACGAGGTGCTCAGCGACCCCAAGAAGCGCACGAAGTACGATCAGCTTGGCGCCGACTGGGAACGGATCGAGCGCGAGCAGGAGTTCGCCCGCCAGTACCAGTCGCAACCCAGCCGGGGCGCCGGCCAGGCCGCCGGATTCGGCGATTTCAGCGACTTCTTCAATACCTACTTTTCCGGCGAGGGCGGCGGGTTTTCCGGATTCGGCTTCGAGGGGACGCGCGGGCGGACCGCCGTCCGCGAGCGAGGCGAGGACATCGAGCACCCGATCGAGATCACGCTCGAGGAGGCCGCGAGTGGTGGCGCACGAACCATTCAGACCGAGGTGCCCGAGACCTGTCCCACCTGCGGCGGCTCGGGGTTTACGGCCGAGCGGCGCAAAGTGGGCAATCGCACGGTGATGGAGAGTGTGACCTGCCCGACCTGCGGCGGCGCCGGGGTGCGGGCGACGCGCCGGCAGATCCAGGTCAAGATTCCGGCGGGCGTGATCGAAGGCTCGCGCATCCGCGTGAAGGGCGAAGGGCAGCGTGCCGCCGAGGCCGGCGACCTCTACCTCCGCGTGCATTTGCTGCCGCACCCGCGCTTCGCGGCCAAAGGTCGCGATCTCTACACGCCGCTACCGGTGATCGACGATCAGGCCGCGTTGGGGGACGAGGTCACCATCCAATCGCTGACCGGGGGCCAGCTGCAGCTGCGGATCCCGCCCGCGAGCCAGGCGGGCAAAGTCTTTCGGCTGAAGGGCAAGGGCCTGCCCGCGCTAAAAGACGGACTGCCCGGCGACCTCTATGCGACCCTCGAGATTCGCATCGCGGAGCCGATCACGCCGACGCTGCAAGACCTGTATGAGGGGATCCGCAAGGCCCGGACGAGCTGAGTCAGCGGCGGAAAAAGACGCTCAGCAGCAGCGTCAGCACCAGGCTCAGCAGCACGCAGGTGACGACTGGAAAGTAAAAATGAACGTTGCCACGCTCGATCGAGATGTCACCGGGCAGTTTGCCGAGGTATGGGATCCGGGGCCCGAGGCTTAGAAATAGTCCGAACACGAGGATGACGCCGCCGACGATGATGAGCAGCTTGCCGATCTCGGGCATAACGTCATCGTACCCGCCGCCGAACGCCCTGATCTAGCGGCCGGGTCGCGAATCGGTTAGAAGCCGATCCAGCCGATCGCTTGCTCGATCTGAGCCTGCTGCAGCCCCGCGATCGGCACGCCGTCGATCACGGTCAGTGGGACCTGCCTGACCTCGATGTCGAGGTTGCGCAGGTCCTTGCCATCGAGCTTTCCGTCGGCGCAGATGTGCTCCTGGAACGCGACGCCACGGTTCTCCAGGATCTCCTTGATCCGCCGGCTGCTTTCGCAGTCGGGTCGGGTGTAAACGATGACTTCCATGTCGCCCTTTGCCTCCGCTGTGCTCCCGCTTGCCCGGGGTGACACATGACTTAATCGCGCGCCTAAAAAAGGCTATACCAACCCTATCAACGGACCTGCTATTTGTCCAATTCATTTCTCCGATGCGTTCGATCAGCATCGTTGATATCAGAGCCGAACGTACCTCGGTTTGACAGCCCGGGCGCCGGTCCGTAGACTTACCGGGAACTTCGTCCTTTAACCCGGTCCAGCGAGACCGAAAGGAGAATTCGGTGCGAGACACCCTGACCGCTCCGCCCGCGCGGACGCAGGTTCCCATCCGACACTTGACCGGGCCCCACGCCCTGGACCGGGCTCTGATCGAGCACCTGCTCGAGCGGGCCGCCGCGTTCGAAAAAGCCATCGAGATCGAGGCCGGGCGGCTGTCGGGGCGTCTGCTCGCTACGGTCTTCTACGAACCGAGCACGCGCACGCGGTTTTCCTTCGAGGCAGCCATGCACCGGCTGGGCGGGCAGGTGCTGAGCGCCGAGAACGCCACCCGGGCATCGTCGGCGGCCAAGGGGGAATCGCTGCAGGACGCCATCCGTGTCATCGGCGGTTACGCCGACGGCATCGTCCTTCGCCATCCCGAGGTCGGTGCCCCCGAGCGGGCGGCGGCGGTGGCGACGGTACCGGTCATCAGCGCCGGAGACGGGCCCGGGCACCATCCGACCCAGGCGCTGCTCGATCTCTACACCATCAAGCAGGAGCTGGGCCGCCTCGACCACCTGCGGGTTGGCCTGGCCGGCGACTTGCGCAACGGCCGCACGGTTCGGTCCCTGGCGCTGCTGCTCTCACGCTTCCCCGGCAATGAGCTGGTGCTGATCTCACCGCCGGCGCTGCGCATGGGCGACGACGTCCTCGGCGCTCTGGACCACGCGCAGCAGGGCCTGCGGGAGACGGCCGACCTGGCCGGCGCGATGCCGGGCCTCGATGTTCTCTATCAGACGCGCATCCAGGCCGAGCGCTTCGAGTCGTCCGAAGACTACGAGCGATATCGCGACGTCTATGTCGTCACGCCTGAGCTGATGCAGCGGCTGCCGGAGCACGCCCTCCTCATGCATCCGCTGCCGCGGCTTGGGGAGATCGATCCGCTGGTCGACGCCGACCCGAGGGCCGCATATTTCCGGCAGGCGCGCAATGGGCTGTGGGTGCGGATGGCCGTCCTCGAATGGGCGATGGCGCGCTGATGTTGCAGACCCCACCCGCCAAGGCGGTGATCCTCGACGCCGAGGGTCTGCGCCGCGCCTGGCGACGGATCGCGCACGAAGTCATCGAGCGGCAGCCGAACCTGGCGCAGCTGAGTCTGCTCGGCATCGTCACCCGCGGCCTGCCGCTGGCCCAGCGGCTGGCGGCCACCCTCGAGGAGCTCGAAGTCGTCCGTCTTCCCGTCATCCCGCTCGACGTGCGGGCCTATCGCGACGACCTGCCTCGTGCGGCGGCCGCCCCACTGCCGGTCCTGCCGGCGGCCGCGGTCGACGGCCGTCCCGTCCTGCTCGTCGATGATGTCCTCTTCAACGGGCGGACGGTGCGAGCCGCCATCGACGCCGTCATCGCCGCCGGCCGGCCCACGCAGATCCAGCTCGCCGTGCTGGTCGACCGCGGTCACCGCGAGCTGCCGATCCGTCCTGACTACATCGGCAAGAACGTTCCGACCTCGCGGCAGGAGTGGGTCGACGTGCACCTGAGCGAAATCGATGGCGAGGACTCGGTTCGCATTCTCGAGCGGTCGGAACACTGATGCGCCTCCATCACGTCCGCGTACTGGGGCCAGGTGGTCTGTCGATGCCGCAAACCGTGGATGTCAACGCGGAGGGTGCCGACGATCGCGACGCAACCGGACTCGTGCTCTCGCCAGCCTGGATGGATCTGCACGCCCACCTGCGCGACCCGGGGTTCCCGCAAAAAGAGACGCTGCTCTCCGGGGCGACCAGCGCCGCCGTCGGCGGCTTCACGCACGTCCTCGCCATGGCGAACACGGACCCGGTGACCGACAGGCCAGAGCGACTGCGGAGCCTGGTGATGCGGGCCGAGGCGCTGCCGATCCGCGTCAGCTTCGTCGGAGCGGTGACGATCGGCCTCGAGGGCCGGCAACTGACCGATGCGCTCGCACTGAAGGCGGCCGGAGCGGTGGCGCTCTCCGACGATGGCCGGCATGCGATGGACGTTCGGATGCTACGCAGTGGCCTCGAAGCGGCCGCTGACGCTGGATTGCCGGTACTCATCCACGCCCAGGCCGAGGGCCTGGGGAACGGCCCCGATGCTGAGGCCGCCGCCGTGACCGATGCGCTGGACGCGCTGCGCGGTCTCCGAGGCGCACGCCTCCACCTCCAGCATGTCAGCACGCGTCAGGCTGTCGATTTGATTCGTGCCGCCAAGTCCGACGGCTTATCGGTGACGGCCGAAGCCACACCGCATCACCTGACGCTGACGTCGACGGATGCGGAGGCGATGGGTTCACACGGCAACGTCAATCCACCGCTGCGCTCCACAGGCGACCGCGATGCACTGCGCCAGGCGCTGATGGAAGGAGTGGTCGATGTGATCGCAACCGATCATGCGCCCCATGACGAGGCTTCGAAGCAGGCCGGTGCTAACGGCTTCCACGGTTTCGAGACGGCAGTGAGCGTCGTCCTCGGGCTTGGTCTCGATGGTCGCACCGTCTACCGCGCCTGTGTCTCGCGGCCGAGGGAGATCAGCGGCCAGTCTCTGGAAGACGAATGGATCCTCATCGACCCGAATGCCGAATGGATCGTTGACCCGTCGTCCTTCAGGAGCCGAGGCAAGAACACGCCCTATGCAGGCCGCCACCTGTGGGGACGGGTCATCATGACCGTCTGCCGCGGCCAGGTGGTCACGGAGCGCCTGATGCAGCATGCCTGAGGCGATGGTCCTCGTTCTCGAGGACGGGTTCACCGTATTCGGCGAGCGCGGCGGGCAGGCGACCCAGGCCAGCGGCGAAGTCGTGATCAACACCTGCATGACGGGTTACCAGGAGGTGCTCTCCGACCCGTCGTATGCCGGGCAGATGGTCGTCATGACCTATCCGCTGACGGGGAACTACGGTGCGACGCCAGATTTCCAGGAGTCGGGGCGCCCCTGGGCTCGGGCGCTGATCACCCGTCAGCTCAGCCCCTTTCAGCAACACTGGCGAACCCACCAGCCACTCGCCGACTGGCTCGACGGCTACGGTGTCCCGATCCTCACCGGTTGCGATACCCGACGGCTGGCCCGGCACCTGCGAGGCACGGGCGCGCAGCGGGCGATCATTGGGCCGCGACACGAACTTCCCGCGCTGCGCGAGCGAGTCCACCGCGTGACCCCACTCGAGGAACAGGACCTGGTGCGCCAGGTGTCAGAAGGCTTCAGCGATGTGGTGGAAGCGCTCGATCCGGCGCTGGCGGCTCGGTCGTTGCGCCAGTGGCCCGGCCTGCGGCTTGTCGTCGTCGACTACGGCGTCAAGCGAAACATTCTGCGATCGCTGCGCTCGCGCGGCGTGGCGGTGGAGGTGCTGCCCCACGACAGCGACCTCGACACGATCCTGGCTCGCCGTCCTGACGGAGTCGTACTCTCGAACGGCCCCGGTGACCCGGCCCAGCTGCAGGCGGCTGTCGCCATGACGCGGCAGCTGATCAAGCGCGTGCCGGTGCTTGGCATCTGCCTGGGGCATCAACTCCTCGGTCAGGCGGCCGGCGCGCGAACGTCACGACTGCGATTCGGCCACCATGGCGGCAATCATCCGGTGCTCGACCTGCGGACGGGCCGGGTGAGCATGACTTCCCAGAACCACGAGTTCGAGGTCGATGCCGAGAGCCTGCCCTTAAGCAGCGGCTTCCGGGTGAGTCATCGCAACCTGCACGATGGCTCGGTTGAGGGCCTCGTGCACGACCACCTGCCGGTCCGCTCCGTGCAGTATCACCCCGAAGGGGCACCCGGGCCGCAGGACAACCAGGTGATCTTCGATGAGTTCCTCGACCTGGTCGCGGGCCGGCAACCGGTGCCGATCACGGTGCGACAGCCGGTACGGCGTCCAAGCTGCGTCCTCGTCATCGGGTCCGGCCCGATCGTGATCGGTCAGGCCGCCGAGTTCGACTACGCGGGAACCCAGGCGTGCAAGGCGCTTCGCGAAGAAGGCGTGCGCACCATCCTCGTGAACTCGAACCCGGCGACCATCATGACCGATGAGGGGATCGCGGACCGTGTTTACATCGAGCCCCTGACGGTCGACGCGGTCACGGCGATCATCGAACGCGAGCGGCCGGATGGGCTGCTGCCGACACTGGGTGGCCAGACCGGGCTCAACCTGGCGGTGGCATTGGCCGACGCCGGCGTCCTCGACCGCTGCGAGGTGCGTGTGCTCGGGACGCCGCTCGAGGCGATCCGGGAGGCGGAGGATCGGGAGGCCTTCAAGGGCGTCCTGCTGCGCATTGGCGAGCCTGTGCCCGACAGCCGCACCGTGACCACCGTCGAAGCCGCCCAAGAATTCGCGGCATCGATCGGGCTGCCGCTGGTGGTTCGACCCGCCTACACGCTCGGCGGCACCGGCGGCGGGATGGCGGAAAGCCCGCTCGAGCTCGAAGCCATCGTCCGCGAAGGACTGGCCGCGAGCCCGATCCGGCAGGTGCTGGTCGAGCGCTCGCTCGCCGGTTGGAAAGAGATCGAGTACGAGGTGATGCGCGACGCCAACGATACCTGCATCGCGGTTTGCAACATGGAGAACGTCGATCCGATGGGCGTGCACACCGGTGACAGCATCGTGGTGGCGCCGAGCCAGACGCTCTCCGACCGTCAGTACCAGATGCTCCGATCCGCGTCGCTGCGCATCATCCGGGCGCTCCGCATCGAGGGCGGGTGCAACGTCCAGTTCGCCCTTGACCCGGCCTCCGATCAGTACTACGTCATCGAGGTGAATCCTCGGGTGAGCCGCTCGTCGGCGCTGGCGTCGAAGGCGACGGGATATCCGATCGCGCGGGTGGCCGCCAAGATCGCGGCGGGGCGCGGCCTGCACGAAATCGCGAATGCGGTCACGGGCCAGACGAGCGCGGCCTTCGAGCCGGCTCTCGACTACTGTGTCGTCAAGATTCCACGCTGGCCCTTCGACAAGTTCCCAGCGGCGGACCGGACGCTGGGCACGCAGATGAAGTCGACCGGCGAGGTGATGGCGATCGAGCGCACCTTTGAAGCCGCGCTGGGCAAGGCGCTGCGGGCACTCGAGCAGCGGCTTCCCGATGCCGTGCAACTGCGCGGCCGTCCGGACCTGCTGCATCAACCCAATGACCGCCGGCTGATGGCCGCGATGCAGGCGCTGCGCGACGGCGCCGGCCATGACGAGGTCGTTGCGGCGACCGGCTATGCGCCGTGGTTCGTCGAGCGGCTGGCGCTCATCACCGCGCTCGAGGCCGAGCTCTCGCAAATCCCCTCCCCCTATGACCCATCTCTCTCCCCCCTTGCGGGGGAGGGTCGGGGTGGCGGGTCTCTCAGCGATCTCTTGCTGCGGGCGAAGCGAGCAGGCTTCGACGACGGCCGGATCGCGGAACTCAGCGGCGGCCGGATGCCGATCACCGCGCTGCAGCCGACCTTCCGGCAGGTCGATACCTGTGCCGCCGAGTTCGAGGCGGTGACGCCCTATTACTACGCGACCTACGAAGACGAGGACGAGATCATCCGCAGCGGCAACAGCGCGGTAGCGGTGATCGGCTCGGGCCCCATCCGGATCGGCCAGGGGATCGAGTTCGATTACTGCAGCGTCCACGCCTCCGCCGCCCTGCAGCAGGCGGGCCTCGACAGCGTGCTCATCAATAGCAATCCCGAGACAGTCAGCACCGACTTCGACGCCTCGACCCGCCTCTACTTCGAGCCCCTCGACCTGGAGGGCGTCCGCAACGTGCTCCGCCGCGACCCGGTGCTCGGCGTGATGGTCCAGTTCGGCGGGCAGACCGGTCTGAACCTCGCCGACGCGCTGGCTGCAGGCGGGACTCGGATTCTCGGCTCCACCGTCGACACCATCGACCTGGCGGAAGACCGCCGTCGCTGCGAGGCCCTGTTGCGCGACAGCGGCATCCCGCAGTCACCCGGCGGCTCGGCCACGAATGCCGAGGCCGCGCTGGCGATCGCGGCGAAGGTCGGCTATCCGGTGCTCGTGCGGCCATCCTATGTACTCGGCGGGCGCGGCATGGAGATCGTCCATTCTGCTGCGGACCTTCGACGCTACGTCGAGGCGGCCATGGGGTTCGGCGTCCGCGGCCCCATCCTCGTCGACAAGTACCTCCTCGGTCGCGAGCTCGACGTCGATGCCGTTTGCGACGGTGAGACCGTGTTGATTCCGGGCATCCTCGAACACATCGAGCGGGCCGGCATCCATTCAGGCGACTCGTTTGCGGTATATCCGCCGATCACGCTCACGCCGGCCGAGACCGATCGCGTGGTCGAGGCGACGACCGTCATCGCCAGATTGTTCAAGGCGGTTGGCTTGATCAATATCCAGTTCGTCATCCAGGACGGCATCCCGTACGTGCTCGAGGTGAACCCGCGGGCCAGCCGGACGGTGCCCTTCCTCAGCAAGGTGACCGGGGTGCCGATGGTGAACCTGGCCACGCATGCAGCGCTCGGTCGCTCCCTCAAGGAGTTCGGTTTCGCTGATGGCCTGCAGCCGAGCCGTCCCCTGTATGCGGTCAAGGCCCCCGTCTTCTCGATGGCCAAGCTGCCTGCCGTCGACGCCGTGCTCGGACCAGAGATGAAGTCAACCGGTGAGGCGATGGGGATCGCGCAAGACCTGCCCACCGCGCTGTACAAGGCGTTCCTCTCGACGATGCAGGAACTCCCGCCGGACGGCGCGGCCCTGTGCTCCATCGCCGACGCCGACAAGGAGGAGGCGCTGCCGATCTTGCGAGCGCTCCACGGCCTGGGCATCCGGCTATACGCGACGGTCGGCACCGCGGCCCTGCTGAGCGAGTCCGCGATCCCGGCAACCACGGTCCAGAAGTTGCGGAATGGCCATCCCAACGTCGTGGACGTGATCCAGTCGGGCCAGGTCCAGCTGGTCGTCAACACCGTATCGACGTCGGCACCCGTCGCCAACAACGGTGGCGGCGTGCCCCTGCGCGATGGGTACGAGATCCGCCGGGCCTCGGTCGAGCGCCGCATTCCGTGTCTGACTTCGCTCGACACCGCTCGGGCGCTGGTCCAGGCACTGCAAGCCTGGCGCCGTGAACATCGGTCGAGCGTCGCGACGCTCGGCGAATATGTGGGCGCCGTCGCCGAAGTCGTGCGCGCATGAGCATCGCGGTCGCGCCTGCTGTCGTCGTCGAGCGCTCGGTCCCCATGGCCGGAGCAGTGGAGCTCGTGCTCTACCACCCGCCGTCGGCGGTCGCGGTCAACCCGGGGCAGTTCTTTCAACTGGCGGTGGGCGCGCCGCACACCATCCTGCGCCGGCCGTACAGTGCTGCCTGGTCCGATCCGGCGAACGGGCGGATCGGCTTCATCTTCAACGTCGTCGGCGCCGGCAGCGCCTGGCTGTCCGTCCGTCATGAAGGTCACGAGGTGGACCTGCTGGGCCCGCTTGGGCGCGGGTTCGAGCTCGACGGTGACCGGCCCGCGGTCTGCGTCGCCGGTGGCCTCGGCGTCGCGGTGTTCCCGGGAGTCGTTCAGGCCCTGGCGCGTGGCCGGAAGGTCACGATGCTTCAAGGCGCCCGCACGGCCGCACAACTTCTGCCTGCAGAGCGATTCCCCGGTGCCGAGGTTCGAATGGCCACCGATGATGGGAGCCATGGCCATCGCGGCTCGGTCGTCGACCTCCTTGCTGATTTCTCTGCGCCGGAGGTCTTCGCCTGTGGCCCAACGCCGATGCTCGAGGCGTTGATCGACGCAGCACGCCGTCAGGAGATTCCACTCCCCTCCATCCAGGTGGCGCTCGAAACACCGATGGGCTGCGGTATTGGAACCTGCCTGGGGTGCGCCGCACCGCGGCGCGAGGGCGGTTACTTTCTTACCTGTCAGGATGGGCCCTGCGTTCGTGCCGACCGTGTCGATTGGGATCGGATGACGGACCAGTTCCATGGCTGAGCCCCTCGACCTCACGGTGGACCTTGGCCGGGGGCTTCGCCTTCGGAGCCCGGTGCTGGTTGCCTCGGGGACGTTCGGCTACGGCTTCGATGCGCCGCAGGTTGACCGCGCCGCCTTAGGCGCCATCGTCACTAAGGGCACGACGCTGCGACCACGAGAGGGCAATGCCCCGAACCGCATCGCTGAGACGCCGTCCGGAATGTTGAATGCCATCGGACTGCAGAATCCCGGTGTCGACCATGTGGCGCGAGTGTATGCACCGCTTTGGGCGTCGTGGGACGCGCCGGTCATCGTCAACGTCGCCGGCGACTCCGTCGACGAGTACGTCGCGGTGGCTCGCCGGCTCGACGGCGTGCCCGGAATCGCCGGGCTCGAGCTGAACATCTCCTGTCCAAACGTTGCCAATGGTCTGCAGTTCGGCGTCGACCCCGACCTGGCAGCCGAGCTGACCTCCGCCGTGCGAGCCGTGACCCGGCTTCCGCTGATGGTCAAGCTGACCCCGAACGTCAGCGACATCGTCGCGGTCGCTCGCGCGGTCGAGGATGCGGGGGCTGACGCGGTGTCCGCCATCAATACCTACGTCGGAATGGCGATCGACGTTCGCCGGCGCCGGCCCGTGCTATCGCGGGGAAGCGGCGGCGTGAGCGGGCCCGCGATCAAGCCACTGGCGTTGCACGCAGTCTGGCAGGTGGCGGAGGCAGTGGGGATTCCCGTCATTGGCATCGGTGGGATCACGACGGCCGCCGATGCGCTGGAGTTCCTGCTTGCCGGGGCGGCCGCGGTGCAACTGGGAACCGTCAACTACGTCCGCCCTGAGGCGGCCCGCGAGGTCCACGATGGGATCGCTGCCTATCTCCAGGAGCACGGATTCCAGGACTTGGGCGCCCTGCCTATCCGGTCCGCCGGTGTGCTGACCCATGCCTGACCGCCACTTGGGACCGCACGATGCACGTCGGGCATTCGACGCAGCCGGCGCCTTCCTGCGAGGGCACTTTGTCTACACAAGCGGACGCCATGGCGCCGATTACCTCGAGAAGTTCCGAATCCTGGAAGATCCGAAGGCCACCACCGAGCTCGCCGGCATGATCGCGCAGCAATTCATGCCCCTGCGGCCCGATCTGGTGGCGGGCCCGACAACGGGCGGCATCATCCTCGCCTACGAGGTTGCACGGGAGCTCGGCATGAACGCCGTCTACGTCGAGCGCGGCGATTCCGGCGGGCGCATCTTACGGCGCGGCTTCGAGATCTCGCCCGGTACCAGGGTCCTGGTGGTCGACGACGTCGTGACGACCGGCGGATCGCTTGCTGAGACGCAGGCTTGCATCACGAACACTGGCGGCATCGTCATCGGCATTGGAGTGCTTGCCGATCGAACGGCTGGTCGGGCAGCGACCGACGTCCCCTTCTTTGCCTGCCTGACGGTCGATTTCCCCTCTTATCCTCCGGAGACATGTCCGCAATGTGCGGCTGGCATCCCGGTGGCGTCGCCGCGCGGCAGCGGCAAGAAGGTGCCGGCCTAGTCGGTTACTGCAACCATGAGGGAGCCGCTGCTGGCTGGCGGTGCAGCTGCTCGCGCATCTCCCGCCGCAGGTTGCGACGTCCGACAGCGGGCTCTGCAGGGCGACTCGGTGTCGTCGTCGGCGGGCGGGCGGCCGGCTTCGCCGCCTCGACGACGGCGCCGCCCTGCGCGGCTCGAAGAACATGACGGAGCCGCACCGTCCATGCCACCTTGCCGAAGTCCCATTGGCTCAGGCTGGGCTCGGCGTCGGGCTGATGGATGATCCGGGCCGTAACGCTCTGCTCGTGATCAATGTCGGCGAGTTGGAGCGCGGCCCCGGATGCGCTCATCGGCGCGACGAGGGCGACCGCCGACGCTCCTGAATCGCGCAGGATGCGCATGATCGCCTGGGTCGGTACGAGGTTATCGAGCACCGCCTCAGGGTCGAGCAACAGCTGGACGGCCGCTTCTGGTGACGACCGCGCCAATGCCAGATGGTCAAGCTCCCAGGTCGATTCCTTGCCGCTGGCACCGATCACGAAGACGGTGGTCGCCAGCAGGTCTGTGGGTTGGAGGGTCTTTATGCGTTCGCGAGTGATACGGTCAGCGAACTCTTGCAGTCGATCGAGCTGGGAGCGCTGCGTAAGGCAGCCAATATCGTCAATGTATTGCATGTTGTGCCTGCCCTTCTGAACCTGGGACACTGCGGCCACGCAGCGTTGAGAGAAATACTACCAGCGTCGGGTCGCCATGCAAACTATTTTCTTTGCGCCTGTGGAAATCATGACGCTGGTGCGACCGAAGGTCATTGAAACGGTGTATGCGCCCAATTAGTTATGCACAACCTGCAGATGGGCTCGTTTCGTACCAATTCGTGAGGCGCGCGCGTTGTGCCGGCGACGATGAAAATCACGAAGGTCGCGGCCATCACCGGCGGGATTACCCTTGGTGCGCTGGTCGGCGCCGCCTTCCAGTTCAGCTCGGTCAGCGCCGCGGTCCCCACAGGCGGCCATTCGTCGATTGCGGTGTCGGCACCGGTCGCGACGCCGACCCCCAGCCCATCGCCAAGCCCCGCGTGCCCGCCCATGGTGCTCGCCATCGCCTTTACGAGCAATGTCACCGATGCTTCGAGCCTCCATCTGCGTCTTCCTTGGGGACGCCCCGGCGATCCCGAGGGACAGATGGTCGAGGACTACGGTTCTTACAACGGCACGACAATCCGCAAGCACCTGCCCGTGCACGACGTGACGACCGGATCGCTAGTTGAGCTCTTCGGCCACAACGCGATCGACATCGTGCTCGACAGCGGGACGCCGCTCTATGCGGTGACGTCGGGAACTTCCTACAGGATCACCAACTGGACGATCCCCGGCTTTCCACAGGGCTGGGCAGTCGTGGTCGTGTCTGATGTGCTCATGGACGACCAGGGCGACGCCATTGCCTTTCTGTACGGCCACGTCCGAGAGTTCGATGTCGAGAATGGCCAGCACGTCGAAGCGGGCGCTTTGATCGCGAAGAGCGGAGGCGACCCGGATGATCCAGGCGCCGGCTTCAGCGACATGGCCAACGTGCACTTCGAGGTCATCGAGTCGACGCACCCGCTACTGGCCCATGCGGGCACCGTGAACCCGCACCAATTCCTCGAGAACCTCTATGTGTACGCCGCGACCTGCCCGATGCCCTGATCAACCTCTAGCGCGCATGTGCGATGATGGGTCCGGCCAGGTGGCTTGAGATGCGGTTTCAACGAATCGACCAGCAAGCAGCGAAAGGGATATCCGTCCGAGACTAAGGTCAGGCGCGGCCAGCGGCTCGCGCACGCAGACAAGGAGCTGGTCGAGAAACTGGGGCGCAACGATTTGTGCCCATGTGGATCAGGGAAGCGGTTCAAGCGCTGCTGCATGCGTATGGACAAATTTTGACCGCGACTACTTCTTTTAGGGACTGATCCGCCCCAGCGCCGTTCTGGGGTGTTAGCTGGTGCCCAGGAGGCCGAGCGCCGTCGCGATCTGATCGCCCGCTTTTCGATTCGGCAATGGAAAACTCAGCCGGACAACAGGCGCCCCGGTGTTGTCGATCAGGTCATACTTTCGCCACAGCAGAGCTCGCTGACGTTGCGCGCGTAAGCCATCGCGGCTGAGGGCGCCGACCAGCTTACTCTGAGGCCGTCCGGTGAGCTCGTTGGCGTCGAGGAAGATCAATCGGCGGTTGGTAAGGGCGATTGGACGCTTCTTCGCGTACGTGACGGTCGTCACGGTACCCAGCGTGAGGAGCGCGGTTACGGCTGCGGTCGCGACCTGCCGCTTGACCGACACCTGGCCGACTGCGGCTACTGTGGCAACCTCGACGACCTCGCCAGCTTCGAGAAGAGGCGTCGCTGCCTTCGTGATTCGGTCCGGAAGTCCCACGTGGCGAGCCTATCCTCATATGTCGCTCTCTGTCAAGGGGACTTCGTCCCAGAGTGATCGTTGTACCAACGTGATCCCGGCCCGACACGGCGAGAAGTCTAACGTGACCGGCGCTGAGCTATTTCGAGACCGGCTCCTTGCTCGGTTCCGGCCAAGCCGGCTCCTTCACCGGCTGGGGAGCTGTCTCCGGGTCCTCGACGATCTTCACCGTTCGGATCTCGCGCCCGATGTTCATGACTGTCCCTCCAAGAAATCTCCTGCTGCGCGCATCACGTCTGCGAGCCTCGTCAACGGCACAACGGGGACCTGATACTTCTCCTCGAGGGCCCGGGCCACATGCCGGTCGATCACCTTGTGGCCTCTCAAGAGCCCGCTGCTGAGCTCGGGGAGTTCGTTAGAGAAGGCCACGATTCGGGCGAATTGAGCCCGCCAGCCGCGCTCGTGAATCCGGACAATTCCAGTTCCGGCAACCCCCGTGAGGACGAAAGGGTCAAAGCCACCCCTCAACGTCGGCAAACCCCAAAACACCTCCCCTAAGTCGTGGCATGCATACAGGCCACACGCGCATCCTGGTGCGGGCACTCGGTGAATCGGAGCGTCGGAGGTCACGAAGGTATGCCCGGAGCAGGTCGCCACATTCTTTCCGGGATCCCAGAAATACGTCCGGGGACCGAAGCCCCTAAGAAACAGGTGGGATGAATGGTGCTCGTCCTGGACGATCTGAATTCGATTGACGCGGAAGCCGAGGATCGGACGAGTCCCGGTAGGGACCGGCGAGTCGAGCAGCTCTGGAAAGACCGCTCCCCAAACGGCGGGATCGAGGTTCACCCTGCCTCCACCTCCTCGATCAGGTTAGCGCTTTCGTGGGCGCTTGGTCTTCAGGGTCGTTGGTAGATGAGGACCGACTCCAATTTCCATTCCGGGGCTTCGCCTTCTCGGAGGTTGATAGGGCTCGAAGTGAGGTGGCACCTGTTACTCCGAATCAGCCACCATAATCGGAAAATGGCAGACGATGAGTGGAGGCTCCGTGGACAGGAAGACTACCTCCAGGGCGCCACTTTGCAACGGAAGGCATACCGGACGTCGAGTGAGAAGTGGGATCACGATCACTGCGAGTTCTGTTGGGCGAAGTTTCTTGATCCGACGGCCACGCTCACCGATCCGAAGGCAGCAGCTTGGCTCGCTAACGCGATTGAGGATCCCGAGATCCTTACAGAGGGTTATGCCGTTCAGGGTCGGAGTCCAAAGGAGGATCAGAAGAGCGACTATTGGTGGATTTGTCCAACATGCGCTAGAGACTTCGCCAAACGTTTCGGTTGGACGGTCCACGATGGACCGCAGACGTGACCCATGGTGTACGTGCCGTTTTATCGAAATAGGGGCGGAGAGGATCGAACTCTCGACACCCTGCTTAAAAGGTAGCAGGGCTTGAACGCTGTAGCTCCGAGTTTGGGACCCCAAGCGAAACGCTTGCAGTTATGGTGTGCTGGAGCGCTGGTATTTGGGCTGGACCGGAGGCAAACCGCCGTCATACTCCTTGACATGGGCGACGAGTTCCCGCGGTCGATCGAAGAAGCGCTAAATCGGAAGGAGCGGCCGCGGCCCGCACCCGCGTCAGACCAGCCGGGGTTTTACGTCGATATCCGAGACAAGCCTGCCTTCCTCCTGGCCGCCATGCGCTTGTTGGCGGGGGGTGCTCATGTCTCATTCGAAGGGGACCTCAGTGGCTGCGACTTTTCGTTGATTCTCGAGTCGTCGTCGCAGGAAACGCGGACCCTCCTCCGAAACACTGCCTTTCCGCGGAAGGACTTCCTGATTCTGCCGCTGGAGCCACAGACGATCGATGTCGTCATGAAGAGCGTCCCGCCGGCCGACTTGGTCAGGAAGGTTCACCACATTCAGATCGAAAAGGGCGGTCGTCTTGAACTGGGCGTCTACGATCAGTTCCATCCCGACACGTCATGGGTGGGGGAAGCGTTCTCGGCGGAGCTCTTAGATAGCCTTAGGGCAAAGACCATCCTGCGCAGTTGGGAGCGTGCGCCCTCCCGCGGAGAGTCCATGTCGGATGACTTTGTTAACTATGTCGGACACCCCGACATGCACGATGGAACGATCGACAGCGTAGAAAGAAGCGGCGACCGGGCCTTGGTGACCGTGACTGGTGGCAGCGGAAGGCGCCTGCAGCTCCAATTTTCGGGAGTGCGCGAGGTCGTGGATCACCGATCCATCGGAATGCGGCTGTATGGGCTGGTCGAAATGATAACCAAGGAGCCATGGCGCCGGTTCGTCTTCGCAAACTGGGATGAGACAGATGACGCAAGGCTCGAAATCATGTGCGACGGCTTTAGCTACGAGAGGCCAGCAGACTAGCCTTGGCAATAATACTTGGGAAAACTGATATCCCGGCGAATTTCGATGACGACTTTCTGAACTGGTTTAGGGACCGGACTAACGAGGCCTGGTCTCGTTCGCCGACGCACAATGTTTCCTCTTATCAGGAAGCCGGCATGGGGGATGCGGGCTGGGAGCAGGGCACAAAGTGGAGGAAAGGCTTATCGGAAGGCGAGGTTGCCAAGATCGAGGCTGCGTGGTCAATCCGGTTTCCTCCGGATTACCGCCTGTTCCTGCACCGGCTCCATACGGTGGACCGACCGACGAAAGGGATCGGATTCAGGCTCGCCGGCCTAGTGGCGAGAAAAGACCCGTCGTTTTACAACTGGCAGCACGAAAGTGGCAGCCTGCGCCGGATGTTCGCTTGGCCACTGGAAGGCCTCCTCTTTGACGTCGAGCACAATAACCTCTGGTTAGAGGGATGGGGAGCCAAGCCAGAATCTTTAGCAAGTCGAACTAGCCACCTGACCGAATTGGTCAGGCGTGCTCCGCAACTGATACCGGTTTACGCACACCGCTACCTTTTGGCCGAGCCACATGCACCAGGCAACCCAGTCTTCTCAATTTGGCAGGACGACATCATCGTTTACGGCCAAGACCTCCGGAGTTACTTCCTTGCCGAGTTTGCAGATCTTCTGGGCCTGAACCGCCGCCGTGATCACTCCGTCGAGGTTGATGAGGAGACAATGCGCAAGGTCCAGGGCGTCCCGTTTTGGGGCGAGCTAATAGCGCGCAATGGAGTGAGCCGTGACTGAGGCCTTTGATCGAATCGCAACCTTCTACGGTCTCCAGCCCACTCGATTTGCAACCCTTGTCGACTTTCAGCTCCACCAGGAGATCGTTGCAGGGAATGTCTATCCACTTTTGACCTTATCGCTGCGGCTCGGGTCCGGAGATGGGCGCGCTCTTGCCGTGGTGTTTGAGGGCGTTCGCGACCTGAAAGTCGATTGGCCCGGCCAGTTGCCGGTAGAAGTTGATGTCATTGACGTCCGCGACATTATCGACCACGGCCTGGAGGATATTCGGTACCGAGTCTCGGAAGGCGAGGGCTTGTTCAGTTTTAGCTGCAGGGACTTTCGGTCAAATCTTGCCTCGAGCTAATCGGCGATGACCATAAGCGTGCGCCGCGTCGAGTACGAACCATTTCCCAAGCTGAATGAGGCGTTTGTCACTGAGCAGATGAGGGTCAACTGGGGGGATCTCTTTTGGGCTGCCACCAACAAATGGCTGACCGCAAAGTCGCTTGCCGGACTTGCTGACGAGCTGGCGGGAGCTGACGATGAGCTGCGTGTTGCAATCTCCACCGCTTTGGACCACGACGAGGCCGCGCTACAACGGATCTTCGAGCGCGAAGCGATTATTGATGCCGCCACAGAGACGATCTTGCGAGAACGCTGGATGCGTCTTGCTGTTGCGTGGCTCTACCAGCACCGCGAGTCTTTGGACGATCCTTGGGCTGTTCTCGAGCAGATTTGGGAAGCCTTCGGCCATCCTGAGTCACTCAATGGCCTGATCCGCTGGATGCCAGCACCACCCGGTGAGGAGCCTGGCGAAAGCGGGATGCTGGAGCGATGGAGGGCTTACATCGCTTCGGAGTGAGAGCGGCGGCGATTTGCGGGAGGACAACCCTTATCGTCGAGTCGGCTGACCAGTACCTGCCCTGGCCTAAAAACGGGCGCAACTATAGCGTCACCCAGCGCTGTAGCTGGGCACGAAAACAGTTAGGGTGTGCGGTTGTATTTGGATTAGGGGTGAGGAGTTCCGGTTGATTTGTCGCACGGCCGATTCGGTTGATGTGTCTCATTTTGCAGCGGATCCAACCCGACTGGGTGCGGTTCCATCGGCGTGCTTCTTCCGGATCTCTCCTTTGGTTTGCCGGGCCACGGTTTTCACCAGC
>Ga0070698_100000199_pt1 | contig 57694 bp, 60 predicted proteins | sample KBSK1502metaG_FD_65477 | JGI IMG/M metagenome (GOLD analysis project Ga0070698, IMG submission 65477) | Corn, switchgrass and miscanthus rhizosphere microbial communities from Kellogg Biological Station, Michigan, USA - KBS K1-50-2 metaG | ecosystem: Host-associated > Plants > Roots >...
GGCACCGGTCTCGGCGGGCGCGTGTCGCGCAAGGACGTCGAAGATTTCATCGCGCAGCGCCAGTCCACCCAGCAGCAGGCCCCGACGCGCGTCGTTCCGGCGCAACCGCAGGCGCAGTCGCAAACGGCGCCGGCGCGCCAGGCACCGGTCCCGTCGCTCGCGGGAGACGAGCTTGTGCCGCTCTCGCAGATGCGGCGCGCGATCGCGAACAACATGGTCCAGGCCTGGACCGCTCCGCACGCGCACGCCGTCATGGAGGTCGACATGACCGACCTCATGCGCTACCGCGATCGGGTCAAGCACGAGTTCCAGGAGCGCGAGGGCTTCGATCTATCGCCTGCGGCGTTCATCGCGAAGGCCGTGGTCGAGGCGCTGCGCACCGTGCCCTCCGTCAATTCGAGCTGGACGGATCAGGGGCTCATCCGCCACCGCGAGCTCAATCTCGGCTACGCGGTCGCCCTCGGCGACGAGGGCCTCATCGTGCCGGTCATCAAGGACGCCGACGGCAAGAGCCTGGCTGGGCTGATGCGCTCCATCCGCGATGTCGTGGATCGCGCGAAAGCGCGGCGACTCACGCTCGACGATCTCTCCGGTGGCACGTTCACCCTGAACAACACCGGCCCGCTCGGCACGGTCGTGTCGAGCCCGATCGTGCCGCCTGGGCAGGCCGCGATCCTGTCGTCGGAGTCGATCCGCAAACGGCTCGTGGTGACCGACGATGACGCGATCGCGATCCGCCAGATGATGAACATCGTCATCGGCTTCGACCACCGCGTCGTCGATGGATCCACGGCGGCACGTTTCCTCACCGCGGTGCGCGACTGGCTGCAGACCACGGGCACGTCGGTCCCGGTGTACTAGTGGCTGAGCTCGCCCCGATCAAGTTCGAGATGCCCGGCGAGGTCGAGCGGCCGCGCTCTCGCGGCCGCGGGCCCGCGAACACCATCGTGCCCATCGACCGCGCGCGCCCCGACTGGCTCAAGGTCCGTCTCCCGATGGGACCGGAGTACGAGAACCTCCGCCGTCTCATGCGTTCGAAGTCCCTTCACACCGTTTGCGAAGAGGCGCACTGCCCGAACATGGCCGAGTGCTGGGGCGCCGGTACGGCGACGTTCATGATCCTCGGCGACACCTGCACGCGCTCGTGCGGGTTCTGCGCCGTAAAGACGGGGCGTCCGGGCATCGTCGACCTCGATGAGCCCGCGCGGGTCGGTGCGGCGGTCGCGCAGATGGCGCTCGGACACGCCGTGGTCACGAGTGTGAACCGCGACGAGCTGCCCGACGGCGGCGCTTCGCTCTTCGCCGCGACGATCCGCGAGATCCGCGCGCAGTCGCCCGGGACGACCGTCGAGGTGCTCATCCCGGACTTCGTGGGGGACCCCGCGGCGCTCGACGCCGTACTCGCGGAGCGGCCGGAGATCTTGAACCACAACGTCGAGACGGTCGAGCGCCTTTATCCACGCGTGCGACCGCAGGCGCGTTACGCGCGTTCTCTCGAGGTGCTCCGCCGCACGAAGCAGCGCGCGCCCGACCTCGTCTGCAAGAGCGGGATCATGGTCGGACTCGGCGAGACGCACGACGAGGTCCTGGCGACGATGCGCGACATCGCCGCGCAAGGGACCCACGTCCTCACGGTCGGACAGTACCTTCGGCCCTCGCCCATGCATCTGCCGATCGAGCGCTACTGGACGCCCGCGGAGTTCGCGGCACTCCACGACGAGGGAATGACGATGGGCTTCCGGCATGTCGAGTCGGGACCCCTCGTCCGCTCTTCGTATCACGCGGAGCGACACGTCGGCGTTGGATAAAACCCTTCACGTCACCTGGCTCGGCCGCGTCGCGTACGTCGAGGCCTGGCGACTGCAGGAGGCCGTCGCGACGCGCCTGCGCGACGGCGGCCCGGAGCGCCTCCTTCTTCTCGAGCACGACCCCGTGTATACGATCGGCCGGCGCGGAACGTCGGACCACCTTCTCGTGGGACCCGACGTCCTGCGCGCGGCGGGCGCGTCGGTCTATCGCGTCGACCGCGGGGGGGACATCACCTATCACGGGCCGGGGCAGCTCGTCGGCTATCCCATCACTGCGTTCGCCGAAGGCGCCGATCTCGTCTCGTACGTCCGCGCGATCGAGGAGGCCCTACGCGACGCGCTCGGAAGCTACGGCGTCGCGTCGCGCACCGAGCGCGGCAAGACCGGGGTCTGGGTGGATCTGCCGGACGGCCGGCCGGCGAAGATCGGGGCTATCGGCGTACGTGTGTCGCGGGGCGTCACAACGCACGGTTTCGCGCTCAACGCCTCGACCGATCTCACGGCGTTCGATCGCGTGCTGCCTTGCGGGTTCCAGCACGAAGTCGCCTCACTCCGGCGCCTCGGTGTGACGGCGGACGTGTCCGAGGTAGGCGAGCGGTGCGCTCGCTCGCTTGCCGACAGGCTCGGGCGCGATCTGCTCATCGATGCGTCGGTCGAATCGCCACGTGACGCGGAAATCCCCATCGACGCGCCGGTTCGCACGGCGTTCGACCTTCTCGCGGAGCCGCTTCCGGCTTAGGGTTCGCGCCCCGCGTACGCCGACTCATGCGTTTGCAGTAGTCGCGCACGATACGGCCGGATGGTCCTGGGACGGCACCTACCCGGTCGGCTGACCGAACGCGCTATGGAGACACGATTAAGCCGGACATAACGTTGCGTCTGCAGTGGGCGTGAGGTTCAACAAGCCGACGATGACGCGGAGCCTCGGTGACGAGCCGATGGTGACTCTCGACGCGTCGGCGCTCACACAGCGCATCGGGACCGTCTCGCACGTCGAAAAGCCGGTGCCCGCTCCGATCTACCAATCGCTCGCCGAGCGGCAGCAGCCCTACGAGGCGAAGTGGCGGAGGGCGCTCAGGCCTCGTTAGCTGACGCGCTCGCCGCGGTGATAGACGCGCCAGACGCGCCAGAGCGCCGCCGGATCGGATAGCGGATCTCCGTGGACGAGAACGAGATCCGCCGGTGCACCTTCGCTGATCGTCCCCGCATCCTCGATCCCGAGCAGCTCGCCTCCGATCCACGTCGCTGATGCGAGCGCCTCGTGTGGTTCGAGTCCGGCGCGCACCAGCAGCTCGACCTCCCACGCGAGATGACCAGGCCGCACCGACCCGCCGCCGAAGTCGCTTCCCGTCGCGATCCGCACGCCGGCTTTGTGTGCACCGCGGACGGCGGCGAGGGCCTGCTCGAGCAGGGCGACGCTCGCCGCCTTGGTGTCGGCGAAACGACCGCCGTCGGTCTGCGCGAAGCCGATGAAGCTGTCGAGGACGCTCAGGGTCGGCACGAACGTCGTTCGACCGGCCATCTTTTCGGCCGTCGCGGCATCGATGCCGAAACCGTGCTCGATGGAGTCGACGCCCGCCTCGACCGCGACCGCGGCGCCCTTCCCCTGCGCATGCGCGGTGATCCGCTTGCCGCGCGCGTGGACGGCGCTGACCGTCGGCTTCAGCTCGTCGAACGTGAACGTGACCTCTTCACCGGTACGCCCGGTGTCGACCGCGATCTTCACGAGGTCGGCGCCGGCGTCGATCTCGGCGATGGCCGCTCGCCGCAGCTCGTCGCCCGAGTCGACGAACACGACGAAGGGCGGGAACTTGTCGCGCCGGGCGAGCCAGGTGCCTGCCGCGACGATCGTCGGCGCGTCGGTCTTTCCGCGATGGGCGTCGCGGATTCGTAGATTGAGGCGACGCGGCGCGCCGACGTCGCGTGCGGTGAGGATGCCCATGCGCGCGAGATCGTGGGCCGCCTCCGCCCCGCGGGCGAGGAGGTCAGCCTCGGGATCGCCGAACCGCGCAATCCAATTCGCCCCGCCAAGCCCGGTGAAATGTGCGTGGCAGTCGACGAGACCGGGGATGATGGTCGCGCCGGAGGCGTCGATGACCTCCGCGCCGCTCGCGTCGGGCGCGCCGTCGTCGGGACCGACGTACGAGACCCGGCCGTCGCGCATGAGCACGGAGATGCCGCGTTGCAGCGTGGGCGAGCGGCGGTCGGCGAAGGCCGCGCCGCGAAGAAGGATGGCTGTCTTCGTTACTTGCTCTTCTTGCCGATGGTCCGGATGAAGGTCTCGATGGGGATGGCGGACAGCGTTTCGATCTGGACCGTGCCACGCGCCCCAAGGCCGACGGAGACGCGCGAGATCGTCTCGTTGTCCTTCGCCTCGACGATGTTGACGAAGTCGTAACGCCCGAGCGTGGCGTACTGCGCCACGACGCGGGCGCCCATGGCTTCGATCTCTTCGTTGACCTTCTTGATGCGCCGCGGATTCGATTGCAGGGTCTTCACGCCCGCCGCGGTCACCTTCGTGAGAAGGACATATGTCGCCACGATGCTCCCTCCAGCCCCATACTCGAACGCGAGCATATGCCGACGTTCACCCGGGCCCAGGCCGAGGCCCTCCTCCCGAAAGTGCGACCGCTCCTCGAAGATCTTCAGCGACGTAAGGCGTCGTACGACAGGCGTCCCACCGATCCGGTCGCCAAGGAGATCAACGCGCTCATCCTCGAGGTCGCGCATTTCGGCATTGACGTGAAGGACCCGGATCAAGGGCTCATCGACTTCCCCGCGCTGCGCCGCGGCCGCGAGATCTTGCTCTGCTGGAAGCTCGGTGAAGGCGATCGCATCAGTTACTGGCACGATCTCGAGTCGGGATTCGCGGGCCGAAAGCTCATCGAAGACTAGGGGTTGTCGCATTACCCGACTCGACCGCCCCTTTCGGTGTCTGGCGCGACATCAAACCCTGATGGTCCGGGCCTGGAGTTACCGACAGTCCTACCGCGCCAGGGAGTCATCACGCGTTAATCAGGCGAGCCGAGACGTTCCCGGGAAAGGGGGTTTGACGGTCGACTCACGACCCGGCTCGTAATAGGGAGGAGAGGGGCGGGAGGTTCTCGTGGGACGAGTCCTAACCGCGCTCATCGCCATCGCGATCGCATCCGCACCAGCAGTCGTCGCCGGCGCCGTCGTCGTTGGCCCGGCTGTCACGGCCGGTGGATCGGCCAACACCGCCGCCACCGCCAACCTCGTGAAGACCCAGCAAGCCACGACCGTCACGACCGCGAACGCGACCACGGCGACGACCATCGGCACCGCCGGCGTCACGACCACCGGCAACGGCGCTCCCAGCGGCGCGCACTTCAACCTGAACATCATCGGCGTGCCCAAGGACAAGACGGCGACCATGACGATCGGTGACGGCCACCGGATCTTCATCCAGCTCAATGGCGGGGAAAACGCCGTCAGTCTGAACGGCAAGTTGTCCAGTCAGATGAGCAAGGTCAACAAGATCTTTTTGCAGCCGGCACCGGCCGGCGAGAGCTTCCAGGTCTTGGACGCCAACGCGACCGACAGCAACGGTGCACTCTTCCAACTTCCAGCCGACGTCTCCGCGACCTGGACCGTGTGGGCTCGCGCGCTCGGAAAGCCGGGCGGCACATCGAACACCACGACCTGCGCGACGACCGCGGGCGCCGACGGCGTTTTCGGCACCGCCGATGACGAGATCGTCTGCTCCCTCTCGACCCTCTCCATGGAGCGGACGAAGGGCAAGCAGACCTTCACGAACGTTTCACCGCAGCTGCTCTTCATCACTATCACCGTCGATCCCACCGCCAACACCGCGCTCGCGACGTGCCTCGGCGTCACGACGACAACCGACGTGACACTCTCGCTCTTCAACAGTTGCCTCCAGAGCTTCTTCTGGAACTTCGACAACCAGGGCCTCAAGCTCCTGCAGCTCCGGTTCTACCCGTCAAGCGGCACAGGCGGATGACCATCCGACCCTGACGAGCCGACGCTCTTCGATTTCGCGACGAGGCCGGGCCGTGCGCCCGGCCTCGCACATTCGTGCGACAGCCCTCGCACATTTTGACGACGTCTTCGCACGTTTGGAGGACAGACACGCACGCCGTGTTCTGTCTAGATCTCGTGATTGGAGAGTCACGAGCTCGCGTGGGCCGCAGGTTTCTTCGACGGCGAGGGCTGGGCCAATCGGAGCGGCCGCGGGGTCCATTCGCGGATGAATCAGGCGAGTCTCGACGGGATCCCGGACGTGCTCACCAGATTCCACCGGATCGTCGGCGTCGGCCGCATCAAGGGCCCGGTCATCGTCGAGGGCAGGCAGCCGCTCTACTACTGGCAGGCCACTTCCCGACCAGACTTGGTTTGCGTCGTTGAACGAATCGGGCCATGGCTCTGCCCGGTCAAGCGCGCGCAGTTCGAACGAACTTTGGGCATCGCGCTGCCGCCTCAGGTCTGGCCCGGATCCATGAGCGAGGAACTCGCCTGGGCCGGCGGATTCTTCGATGGCGAGGGGTCCACCTATCTGGAGAAACACCGGACTCATGCGGACTACTTCTATCCGGTGATGTATGTCCCTCAGGCCTGCGAGGTCGGAATCGCCGCCGAGCTTCTACGACTCAGGACCGCGATGGGCGGGCTGGGGAATATCTCCGGGGTCCGCCAGGATGGACCCCATCTGACGCCTTATCGCCGGTGGCGTGTCGTGACTCCGCTCAAGGTCCAGACAGCGCTGCATTTGCTCTGGCCGTTCATCGGTGTTGTGAAACGGCTGCAAGCACAGCGCGTAATGAGAACGATCCACGGTCAGGCCGATCTGCCGCGTGGCAATCCGGCCTTCGGGGTTGCCGGCGCCCGCTATTGCCTTCGCGGACACGACAAATGGAACGCGCGTCTACGACCGTTCAGGGGACGAGGCAAGAACACGGAAGATCCGATGAACCACCTGCGCCAATGTCTCGCCTGCGTCCGCGAGGACGCGCGCGCGAGGAGAAAAGAGAAGCGACGGCATTAACACCGTCGCTGATCTGCGTCTCCTACTAGTTTACTTGCTGAAGTAGTTCTTGTTGATCTCGATGTAGTTCTTCCACTTATCGGGCACGGCGTCTTCAGGAAAGATCGCGCTCACCGGGCACACCGATTCGCATGCACCGCAGTCGATGCACTCATCCGGATGGATGAAGTACATGTTGTCTGCATCCGTTGTATAAATGCAGTCAACCGGGCACACATCAAGGCATGATGCGTCCTTCACGCCGATGCACGGTTCCGTGATCACATAGGCCATTTCTGATTCGCTCTCCCGTTTCGCACATGTGGAGGAAATCGCGCGCTGTTTTCTCAGCCTATCATCGCGCGACGTGAGTAGCGAAATCGCCGAGTTCCCATTGCCGGCCGACGTCACCGAGGAAGAACGCGCCACGGCGAAGCGCGAGATCGGCAAGTACACCAAGATCGTCGGCGAGGAGCCGCGCGTCATCCGTTTTGCCGGCAGAACGATCGGTCAGACGGGGCCGGTCTGGCACTTTCAGTACACGAGGCTCTACGAGCTCCCAAAGGGTTATCTGGTTGCCGCTCACGACCTGCACGAGGGGATCAAGGTCGCCTACGCCGAGCGGCCGGAAGACCTTCCAAAAGCGTTCGAGAACGATCTCGTCCGCGAGTTCGTCGAGGACGAGCTCCGCTATCGCAAGATCATCGGATCCGAGCACGCCCGAGCCCAGTAGCCGCTCGCGCAAATCCGCTCGTCCGCCGAAACGGCAGCCTGCCGGCGCACCCGACGAGCCCCCTCGCGCCCGCTGCGCCGAGCCACCGCCAGCGGAGCTTCTCCGCGGCATCGAGCAGTTCAACGCTGGCGAGTTCTTCGAGCAGCACGAGACCCTCGAGCTCCTGTGGCGCGACACCGCGGCACCGGTCCGTCACCTGTATCACGGCATCCTTCAAGTCGGCGTCGGCTTTCATCACTGGCGCGGCGGCAACTTCCACGGCGCGTCGGTCCTTCTCGAAGAGGGTATCGAGCGTCTCCGCCCGTTCGCGCCGAGCTGCCTAACGATCGACGTCGCCGCCCTCATCGCCGACGCGAAGGCGGCGCGCGAAAGGCTCATCGCCCTCGGCCCTGAGCGGATGCGCGAGTTCGACCTCGCGAACGCGCCGCGGGTACGCTTCGCGCGATGAGCGACGGGCCGCGCGAGTGGGCCAAGCGCATCGGCGCCGTCGGCGTGTGGGCACACGACCTCGAGCGTTTGACGGCGGCAGCCGCGCGCGAGTACGCGCAGGCCATCGCGTCGTTCGGCTACCGAGCGCTGTGGATCCCCGAGAGCCTCGGGAGCAAGGAGATCTTCGCCCACGCGAGCCTCCTTCTTAGCGGAACCGAGCGGCTCGTCGTCGCGAGCGGCATCGCAAACATCTGGGCCCGCGATCCGGTGGCGATGGCGAATGGAGCGCGCACTCTCGTCGACGCCTACCCGGACCGTTTCCTCAACGGGCTGGGCGTGAGCCACGCGCCGACCGTCAAGACGCGTGGCATGAGCTACGCCCGCCCGCTCGAGTACATGCGCTCGTACCTCGACGCGATGGATGCCGCGCCGTATGTCGGGCCAAAGGTCGAGGTCCCGAGGGTGCTCGCGGCCCTCGGCCCGCAGATGCTCCGGCTCGCGGCGGACCGCACCCTGGGCGCGCATCCGTATTTCGCGCCGGTCGAGCACACGACGCTGGCGCGGAAAGAGCTCGGTGCGGGTCCACTCCTCGCGGTCGAGCAGGCGGTCGTCCTGAGCGAGGACGCGGCCGTCGCGCGAGCAGCCGCGCGCCGTCACATGAAGCGCTACCTGGAGCTCGACAACTATGTGAACAACCTCCGCCGGCTCGGATGGGCCGAAGGCGACCTCGCCGATGGCGGAAGCGACAGACTCGTGGACGCGATCGTCGCCTGGGGCGGCCCAGTCGCGATCAAGTCGCGCGTCGACGAGCACCGCAAGCGAGGCGCGGATCACGTCTGCCTTCAGGTGCTGCGGATGGAGCCGGCGAGCTCGCCGAGAGCGGACCTCGAGCGGATCGCGAAGGCGGTGCTTTAGATCCCGTCTTTTTCCGGCAGCTCGACTGGTGTGAACCCGGGCTGGTCCCATCCCAACACGGTGTAGGGAGGCAGATTCACCGCCTCGACGCCGCGAAGCTCGGGAATGTCGTCGAGAAGGGCGCGCTCGATCCCGCTCTTGAGCTGAAGCGTCGCGACGAGGCGGCCAGTGCGCGGCCGCGTCACCGAGACACGGATCCGAGCGATGGCGTCCTCCACGTCGACCAGCTCGACGTGACCACCGGTCCGCGATAGATAGCGCTCCATCTCGGCGATCTTCGCGGCGACGCGTTCGGCGAGGTCGGCCATCTTGAGCGAGCATACGGAAACCCTTCGAGGAGGTCTGCCGTGTGCTATCCGCAGGGCGCACACCCGCCCGAGGTTCCCTCCGATCTTCTTCCTCCGATCATCGGTGGATCGGGTGGAAAGGAGTTGACCCTGGTCAGTGCCGACGGCACGAAGTTCCGCGCGTACCTGGCCGGCGCCGGCGAGGGCGACGCGGGCGTCGTCATCGCGCCGGACGTTCGCGGGCTGCACCCCTTCTACGAGGAGCTCGCCGACCGGTTCGCATCGGCCGGCGTTCACGCGATCGCGTTCGACTACTTCGGGCGTACGGCGGGGGCCGAGCGACGCGCCGACAGTTTCGATTACATGCCGCACGTCCGTCAGACGACCCCGACGATCGTCTTCGCCGACATCGCCGCGAGCCGAACCGAGCTCGGGAAAGAGACCAAGGCGCGCCGCGTGTTCGTCCTCGGCTTTTGTTTCGGCGGACGGATCGCGTTCCTGTCGTCGGCCGAGCAGCCTGGACTCGCGGGGGTCGTCGGTTTCTACGGCCGGCTCGGTAAACGTGAGAACGAGGTCTGGCCCACCCCTGCGGAGCAGGCGCCGCGCATGCGCGCGGCCGTCCTTGGGCTGTTCGGAGGCGCCGATCCGAGCATCCCGCCGTCCGATGTCGCCACCTTCGAGACGGCCCTAACCGCGGCGAAGGTCAAGCATCACCTCGAGACGTACCCGGGTGCGCCGCATTCGTTCTTTGACCGGACGTTCGGCGAGCACAAGAAGGAGTGCGACGACGCCTGGCGTCGCGTCCTCGCGTTCATGCGTACGGGCGACCCGGCGAGAACATCTTGACGCTCGACGAGGGGCGCTGACCGTGTCACCCGATACGGAACCGTCGGGCCGGCTCGGTTAGCTTCTACCGATGCGCTCGTTCTGGCTCTTCGTCGTGGGGACGGTGGGTTTCGTCTTGATCAGCTATTTCGAGCAGGTCCCGATCCTGGGCTGGCTCGGGGCGATGGTCTCCGTGGTCGCGTGGGTAACGCTCGGTCGTGCGCTCGCGCAAGACGGGGCTCCCGCGACGATCACGTCCGGGATCCTTGGAGCCTGGACGGGCTTCGTCGGCGCCTTCACCGCCTGGGTATTCCAAACCGGCAACCTGTTCGGGCTCACCACACCGGGTCTTGACCGCGTCGGCGCGGGCTTCGGCTTCGTCGGAGCGTCCCTCGGGCTGCTCTACTGGCCTCTCATCGGAGCGGCGATATGTTTCGGCGCCGCATTCTTCTCACTAGGGCGGCGCCTCGCCTAAGAGCGGTGAACCCGGGGGTCCTGTCCCGGGGTCGGGGTCGCACGCTCGCCTATCGGTCCGCTCCCCACCACTTGGGATCGCTCGCGACTGACGCGGCCGATCAGCGGCTCGCGCGCAACCCGCTCCCCCGTGCCACCCCCGGGTTCGTCGTCGCTCTCTACTCGCTCCGTTAGATTATGCGACGCGGCGTCGCTTGTGGCTGACGTAATCGACGAGCACGTACTCGCCCAAGTGCTCGGGCTCGACATAGAAGGCCCGCCCGTTGTTAATTTTCGACATCTGATTGACGAAGTCGACGAGGTAATGACCCCGGGCGAGCATGAACGTGTTGATCGTGATGCCCTCGCGTGTGCAACGGATGACCTCGCGGAGCGTTGCCTCGAACGTGCGCTTCGTGGGCGGGTAGTTGAACTGCGGATACGTGCTGCCCGGCTCGAAGTACGCGGTCGGCTCGCCGTCCGTGATGAGGATGATCTGCTTGTTCTTCCCCCGTGACCGCGAGAGCAGCGTGCGCGCGGTCTCGAACGCGTGCTGCATGTTGGTGCCGTACACGTATTCGTTCCAGGTGAGGCGGGGGAGGTCGGTCGGCTTGAGCTGCGACGCGTATGCCGAGAAGCCGACGATGTAAAGGTCGTCCTTCGGGAACGTCGAGCGGATGAGCGAGTCGAGCGCGAGCGTGACTTTCTTCGCTGCGAGGAAGCAGCCGCGGAAGAGCATGGAGCGGCTCACGTCGACGAGGATCGCGGTCGCGGATTGCGTCACGAGCTCCGTGCGGTACACGTCGAAGTCCGCCGCTGTGAGCTTCACCGGCACCTTCGCGCCCTGGCGGATGACCGCGTTGCGAACGGTGCCCGGTAGGTCGAGCAGGAAGGGATCGCCGAACTCGTAGGTCTTGAGCTCGTCTGTCGGGTCGCCGCCGCGGCCCCGTGCCTTGGAGCGGTGTCCGCCGAACGCGTCCTTCTTCAGGGTGGCGAAGATCTCCTCGAGTGATTTCTGGCCGATCTTGCGGATCCCGCGCGGAGTGAGCTCGTACCGGTCGCCATCCTTGCGGATGAGCCCGGCCTCCTCGAGGAGCTGGGTCATCCGGCGAAGCTCGTCGAGCGCCTGACTTGCTGAAGGGCCCGCCAGTCGCTCGACCTGGTCTCGGTCGAGGGATTCGAGGTCATCGGAGTTGCGTGCGCCGCGGACCGTGTCCTCCATATCGGAGAGCTGGTTCATCTCGTCCATGAGTCCGAGCGCCTCGGCCAGCGTGAGCGGCTCGTCTCCGGACATCGCGTGGTCGTAGCCCTCCATCGGCATGAGTTGACCAAGCGTCTCGGCGAGGTCGTTCATCGCATCCTGGAGCCCCGGATCGTTGAAGGCCGCGCCGAGAAGATCCTCGAGCTGCGAGCGCATATCCGACGACATCGATTGCCAGAGCGATCGCATCGCGGCCATGCCCTGCGCGAGCTGTCGAAGGAGGTCGTCCCAATCCTTGGCGTTGCCGGCGAGCTCGGGGTACTGCCGCTGGAACGCCTCGAAGTCCGGCTCGCCGCCTTCCATGCGCTCCTTCAGCGCGCGGTTCAGGTCCCGGATCATCTGCCGCGTGCGCTCGAGCTGCTCCGGCGTGAGGTTCTGGAGCGAGTCCCGCATGTTCTTGAAGTACGAGCCGAGGACCTGCTGCTGCAGCTCCTTTAGGAGCTCCTGGTATTTCTCGGCGGCCTTTGGCTCGACGAACTCGTAGTCCTTGAGCGCGCGCACCGCGCGGCCAAAGTCCTCGGGCAACGCATCGAGCTGGGCCATGCGTTCCGTCGCGAGCTTCTCCATCGCCGCCTTCAGCTGCTCGTTCGGCGCTTCCGCGCTGCGCCGGCGGTCGAGTCCCTCGCGCTCGAGCTTCTTCACCTCCTCGAGCTTCTCCTTGAGCTCGTCGAAGGTCTTCGACAGATCGTGCCGCTGCGCGCGCCGCTGCTTCGCCGTGCGCAGCCGCTCGAGGAGGTCTTTCAGGCCCTCCATGCGGCCGGGAATACCCCAGCGGGAGAGCCGCGCCATAGCGTCCTCGAGGTCGCCGCCGGACAGAAGCTCGTCGGCCATCGCGCCGAGAAGCTCCTCAGCCTCGAGCGCGTCGAGGCGCTGCGTGCCGTCCCACCGTGAGTAGCGGACGTCGCTGAAGGGCTGCGCCAGTCCGGGCGGATCGTTGCGCGGATCGCCGGCCGGGTCCTGCATCAGGCCCTGAAGGTGGAGCGGGTCTCGCCACGCTCCTTGTTCAGCTTCCGATTGAGATGCAGGCCCTCGAGGACGAACTCGACGGCGGCCGCGATCGCCGCGGGGTTCCCGGTCGCGCCAAGCTTCGCCACGGCGCCCTTCATCCCGGGTATCTGCAGGGCCTGCTTCACGTACTCCTGGCTCGACAGTGTGGGCGAGACGTGCATTGTCGCGCCTCGCTGGAACGCCGCGAGAAGCGAGTCGAACTCAACGAGCGAGAACGTCCGGTTGAAAACGTTGAGGACTGCGCGCTGGACGAGCCGGTCGATCACACGCTCCTCGGAAACCTCGCCGACCGACTCGAGCTCGATCTTTCCGGCAGTCGACGCGACGACCGCGGGGAGGTCGCTGATGCGGGGCACGACGCTCGTCTCGCCCGTACGCAGCGCGCGCTTGAGCGCGGCCGACACGAGATTCTCGTAGTTCGCGACGGTCACGCGAACCGAGACGCCGGACCGCTGCGAGATCTCGGGCGAACGCCGCGCGAGCTGCGAGATCTCCGCGAGCAGCTCCTTCATGTACGCCGGGACGACGGTCGTGATGCCCTCGTCGACGAAGACCTGTCGCTCCTGCTCCATGATCCCGACCTCGGTCCCGATCTCCTTGGGGTAGTGCGTGCGGATCTGCGAGCCGAAACGGTCTTTGAGCGGGGTGATGATCCGGCCCCGGTTGGTGTAGTCCTCGGGATTCGCTGACGCCACCACGAAGAGGTCGAGCGGGAGCCGGACCTTGTACCCGCGGATCTGGACGTCGCGCTCCTCCATCACGTTCAGCAGACCGACCTGCACGCGCTCGGCGAGGTCGGGGAGCTCGTTGAGCGTGAAGATCCCGCGGTGTGTCCGCGGCACGAGGCCGTAGTGGATCGTCATCTCGTCCGAGAGGTACCGTCCTTCCGCGACCTTGATGGGGTCGACCTCGCCGATGAGGTCGGCGATCGAGATGTCCGGGGTCGCCAGCTTCTCGCTGTACCGCTGGTCCGGCGTGAGCCACACGAGCTCGACCGAATCGCCATCGTTCGCGACGCGGTACTTGCAGGCTGCACAGATCGGGGCAAACGGATCGTCATTGATCTCGCACCCCGCGATCGCCGGCACGGTCTCGTCGAGGAGCTCGATCAGCCGGCGCGCGATGCGCGTCTTCGCCTGGCCGCGCTCCCCGAGAAAGATGATGTCCTGGCCGGACAGGATGGCGTTCTCGATCTGTGGGATCACCGTTGTCTCGTAGCCGACGATCCCCTTGAACATTTCGCGCTTCGCAGAGAGCGCCGCGATGAGGTTCCCGCGGAGCTCTTCCTTGACGCTCTTCGGCCGGTAGCCGGTCTCACGAAGCGCGCCAATGGTCGTCGGTTGTGTCATAGGGTCGGATCTCCTCGCATATCGATCGGTCTCGTCTCTCCACGGTACTCGGCCAAAGCCGCCCGTACCTCGGGAATTTCGCGGCGTCGTCGCTGGAGCAGGTCGCAAAGGAATTCGGTGCGCCGCTCGAGCTCTGCAGCCACGATTTCGACGTTCTCGTGCCGGCGCTTCGCCAGGAGCTCGAGCTCCGCGTCCTCATGGTGCTGGTGCTCGTCCGTCGCCTCGCGATGCTCCACGAGGGGCAGGAGCCTGAGGCCACTGCCGTCTTGTGGCGTGAGGCGATGGAGGCTCACGACGCGTCGGGCGTACTCGCCGCCGATCGTCGCGTAGACCCGCATTACCATGAGCAAATCGACGCGCGCGAGATCGACGGGCGCGACCCCGAGCTCGCCGGTCAGCTGCGCGATGGCTTCGTCCGCGCTATCCGCGTGCAGCGTCGAGCCGATGGCGTAGCCCTTGCGCAAGGTCTCGAAGACGCGCACGGCCTTCGGGCCCCAGAGGTATACCGGCAGGTGGGACGAAAGCTCGTTCCCGAGAAGGATCGTCTGGTCGGGCGCCGTTTGCTTCAGGTAGTCGAACGTCTCGACCCACCCGCGAAGGAAGATGCGGCGGACGTCGTTGGGCAGGAAGTCGAGAAGGGCCGTGAGCGTCGTGGTCTTTCCCGAGTGCGGCTGCTCCGCTGCGATGAGGATCGATCCGTGCGCCTCGAGGACCATCCCGCACAGCGCCGCGGTGCGCGCGTCCATGTTGCGCGCCTCGAGAAGCTCGGTCACCGACATCGGAACCGGTGGTTCCCAGTTCCAGCCCCACCATCCCACCGGCATGTCGTAGTCGCGCGGCGACAGCGGGCGCTCGACGAGGGTTTGACGACGGTACTGCACGGCCTTCGACTCCTTGGCCGAGCCTAGCACGCTATCCTGCGCACTCCGGTGGCTGAGGACGAGCGGAACATCGACGATCCCGCGCGGCTCGCCGATGAAGCGCGCGAGATCGTGCAGAAGGCGGCGACGGAGCTGCGTGCGCAACGCATTCCCATCGAGACTGAGCCTCCGACGGTCTTCATACCCGATTGAGCTTCGCCGAAGTTCGCTTCTGCACGGCCGGGGAGCTCGCCACCGCTCTTCGGAAGCGACGAATCTCCGCCGTGGAGCTCGCCCGCGCGTCTCTCGATCTCCTGGAAAAGCTCGGCCCGAAATACAACGCGCTCGCCGCGGTGACTCCCGAGCGCGCGCTCGACGAGGCGAAACGTGCCGATGCCGTGATCGCGAAGAAGCAGGGCGGTCCGCTCACCGGAGTTCCGTACGGCGCGAAGGATCTGCTCGCGGCGCGCGGGGCGCCGACGACGTGGGGCGCGCCGCCGTATCGCGACCAGATCATCGGCGAGGATGCAACCGTCGTCTCCAGGCTGAAGAAGAGCGGCGCTGTCCTCGCGGCGAAGCTCGCGATGGTCGAGCTCGCGGGCGGCGGCGGATACCGCTATCCGAGCGCATCGCTCCAGGGCCCCGGCCGCAATCCGTGGAACACCGAGCGCTGGTCCGGCGGCTCGTCGAGTGGATCGGGCGCCGCCGTCGGCGCGGGCCTCGTACCGTTCGCGATCGGCTCGGAGACATCGGGTTCCATCGGCACGCCGTCGGCGTACTGCGGCGTGACCGGACTCCGTCCGACCTACGGCCTCGTCTCGCGAAAAGGCGCGATGGCGCTCTCGTGGACGCTCGACAAGCTCGGCCCGATGGCGCGGACGGCCGACGACTGCGCCGCGGTGCTCGAGGCGATCGCCGGCCCTGACGCCGCCGATCGCACGACCAGCGGAAAACGGTTCAAGCCGATGGCCGCGCGCCCCGCGGCATCCGCAGCAAAGCGAGCACGGATCGCGTTTGCCGATGAGGACATCGCCGATCATGCCTCGACCGAGGCAAAGCTGGCGCTCGAGAACGGTGTGGCCGAGTTCAAGCGCATCGCCCCGAACTTCGTGCGTGCGACGCTGCCTGCGATGCCATATGGCCCGATGGTGCAGACGGTGTACGGCTCCGAGGGTGCCGAGATCTTCGCGGAGCTCATCGAGGGCAAGCGCTTCGAGGAGCTCATCGACGCGCGCCAGAAGGCCGGACTTCGCGCGGCGCTCGAGACCAAGGCGCGCGACTACCTGCACGCGATGCGGATGCGAAGCCGCCTGCAGGACGCGCTCGACTCGCTGTTCCGCGACGTCGACGTGATCCTCTCGGTCGGGCGTGCGATCACGGCGACGCCGATCACGCAGCCCCTCGACATTCCGCCGACGACGGCCAGCGCGGCGCCCCCTCCGAACAAACGCACCGGGAACATCGGGCTCATCGCCGCGGGCAATCTCGCCGGGGTCCCCGCGATCTTCTTTCCCTGTGGCTTCGGGACCGACGGGCTTCCCGTCGGTCTGCAGCTCGTCGGGCCGCCCTTCAGCGAGCCGCTCCTCGTCGCGCTCGCGTCCGCTTATCAGCGCGAGACGGACCATCACCTGAGGCGGCCCAAGGACTGAACCGCGCGGCGCTGCTACGGCGTCGGGCTACGAAACCCTGAGCAGGGGACGCGCCTTCCTTGCGCGTCGGGCTGTCCTCGGCAGATGTCGAGGCTGTAGGGCATGACAAGCTCGTACGCGACACCCTCGCTGCGGTAGAGCATTCGCAGCTTGTCGATCCTTCCGGCGGAGCTATTCGGCAGCCACCGAACGCCCACCAACACCGACGGCAAGTTGCTGCAGCTCTTCCCACCCGCGGCGGACAGAACGGCTCCGCTGACCGCTCTCGTGGGGACGTCGGGAGGTGGGAAGCTCGCGGCGACCCGGTTGCCGTAGGAGAGGCAGACACCGTCGGGTTGTAGGACCGAGTTGTTCAACACGAGACCGAGCACCTCGATCCCGCGGGTCCCGACAGGCTCGATCGAATCGATCCGAATGTCGCCGACCGCGGCGTCGCCATACCACGGCAGATTCGACCCCCAGACGAAGACCTCGTCATCCGCGAGAGGGAACGAGATACCGACACTGCTATTCGTCTTGAGGGGGCCGTCTTGGCGCGGACCGCGTAGCGCGTTGACGGCCACGATGACGATGACCGTGCCGGCGATGAGCGCTCCACCGAGCAGCAGCCGGCGGGTCATGTCACGGCCCCCAACTCGCTGGTGATCGCCCCGAGCGCGGCGATCTGTTCGCGCTCGCTTCCGTAGGGCTGAAACATGATGTTGACGTGCGCGATCCCGAGCGCGGCATAGCCGCGAAGTCTGCTAAGTGCGCGCTCCGGCGTTTCCCGCAAGAGACCCGGGCGTTGCTCGAGGATCTTCGCTGGAGTCGTCCCCGCCTGTGTCGCGAACTCCTTGAGCAACGCGTCGCTCCTCGCGGGCGTCGCCCCGACCGTTGACATCAGGAACGAGCTGCGGAGGAGCGTGGAGGGATCGCGCTTGACGGCCCTGCAGTACCCGTCCATCTCGCGGATCGCCGCCTCGAGACTCTCCGTTTGCGCCGAGGTGCCGAGGTTGAAGTTGAACGCGCTCGCGTAGCGGGCGGCGGCGCGCATGACTCGCGGCTTGGATCCGCCGATCCAGATCGGCAGCGGTTTCTGCGTGGGCTTCGGTGAGCAGAGCGCGTCCTCGATGCGGTAGTGCTTTCCGTGAAAGGTCGCGCGCTCTTCCTTCCACATGCGAGTGCAGATCTCGAGCGTCTCGATGAGCTGGGTGACCCGTGTAGGTCCATCGGGAAAGGGATAGCCGTAGCCCCGGTACTCGATCTCCTTCCAGCCCGCACCCACGCCGAACTCGAGGCGGCCGCCGCTCATCACGTCGACATCCGCCGCGATCTTCGCGAGGAGCGCCGGGTTGCGGTACGACTGGCATGTCACCATCGCGCCGAGCCGGATCCCCTCGGTCTTCACCGCCAGGGCCGCGAGGAGCGTCCACGCCTCGAGGCAGTCTGTGGCGACGGCGTCGGCGTCGTTGAAGAGATGATCCGAGACCCAAAGGCGGGTGAATCCCGCGGCGCGCGCATCGTTCGCGATGGCGAGGATCTCAGCGAACTTGAATCCGAACTGCGGCTCGACCTGCACCCCGAGATCCATCCGCCGGACTCTAGCCGCGCGTCGCGCTCAGCGCTCTGGGGGCGTCCCTTCCTCCGCGGTCAGCCGGAACATCATGTGGCGGCCGGTCACGGTCAGGGTCGCGAGCATGAACGCCGCGAAGATCGCGATGCCGACGTTCGGAACCGGGCCGAGGCCGACGACGAACGCGTTGAACGCGGCGACCAGCGCGAACCACACGAGGAACGCGAGGAGCGTCTCACGGAGCTGGAACGTGATCGGACGCCGCGGGACGCGGCGCTCCGGCCTGCGCTCGGGGGGAAGAGACGCCTCTGCTTCGCGGCGCCTGCGCCGGTCGGCGCGCATCACCCGCACGACGAACCCAAGACAAGCCGCGAGGACGATGAGCTCCGCGATGACGTTGAACCCGTGCCCGACCGCGATCGAGAGGGGTATGAGCAGCAGCATGAACACACCGATGATGGTTGTTGCGGTCGCAGCCAGGATGGTGAGGCCACGGCGAGCGCTCATTGCGCCGCGAGTGCGCGATCGAGGATCTCGACCGTATGCAGCACCGGAATATCGCGGCGTCCGCGCGAGCGTAGCCCGGCGGCGAGCTGGAGCATGCATCCGGGATTCCCGGTCACGACGGCATCCGGCCGCGTCGCGAGGATCGCATCGATCTTGGGCTCGAGGAGCCGATCGGCGTACTCGGGCTGCGCCAGGTTGTAGAACCCGGCGCTCCCGCAGCACACGTCGGCATCGGCCATCTCCACGAGCTCGAGGCCGCGCACCCGCGAGAGAAGGGCGCGCGGCTCGGCGCGGATGCCCTGCGCGTGCGCGAGGTGACACGGGTCCTGGTACGTGATGCGCAGCGCAAGCTCGCCGAAGCCCGCGTCTCCGGCGATGCTCTCGAGGTATTCGGACACGTCGCGAACGCGGGACGCGAGCGAGGCCGCACGCTCCGCCCAGTTCGGACGGTTCTCCAGGAGATGCGCGTAGCTCTTGAGATGGGCGCCGCAGCCCGCCGCGTTCACGAGGAGCACCTCGGCCCGCTCGAACGCGGCGATGTTGCGTTTGGCGAGCCGGACCGCTTCCTCCTTGTCGCCGGCGTGCGCGTGAAGGGCGCCGCAGCACGTCTGCTCCGGCGTGTCGACCACCTCGACGCCGACATGCGCGAGCACGCGCGCGGTCGCTGTGTGTACGTCGCCGTACGACGCCCGCATCACGCATCCGAGGAGCAACGCCGCGGACGCACGCGGTGATGCGACTGCGATGCGGCGATACGAAGCACGCCCGACCGGCGGTGCGAGCCCTTCGACGCGCCGCAGTCGAGCGGGGAGGAAGCGGAGGGTGAGCCTGCGGACTCCGATGCGGTCGGCGATCTCGAGAAGCCGCGCCATCGCGCGGAGGACCCAGGGCCGCGAGACCGCCCAAAGCAGCGCTTTTCCGAGCGGCGCGATCCCGCGCGATCTCGCGACCTCCGCGCGCGTCTCCTCGATGAGGCGGCCGTACGGAACGCCGGACGGGCACACCGCCTCGCACGCACGACAGGCGAGGCACCGGTCGAGGTGGAGGACCGTGGCGTCGCTCGAGCGCGCGTCGATGCGGCCGTCGGCGATCGCTCCCATCAGGTGCAGTCGGCCACGTGGCGATTCCGTCTCGAGCTGCGTGATGCGGTACGTGGGGCACGCCTCGAGGCAGAGCCCACAGTGGATGCATCGCTCCAGTCCGGTCGTGTCGAAGGCCGCGCTCACAGGGGCACGCGTCCCGGCGCGAGGACGCCACGCGGATCGAAGCGCTCCTTGAGCGCGCGTGCGATGCCGAGCGGGACGCGTGGAACGCCCCATGCCCCGCCGACGTCGCGCTTGTACTCGGCGGTCCCGCGTTCCACGACGGCGATCCCGCCGGTCTCCTCGAGGGATGCGCGGATCTTGCGAAAGGCCGCGCGATCGATCGCGTGGAGCAGGTAGGCGGTCGACGTCGCGGGGTAGATGACCGCGGCGTAGCCGGTGAACTCGATGCTCGGTGTCGTTGCGGCCGGCCACGCGACGCGCGCGGTCCATTTCGCCTGCAGCGGGAGCGCCGCGACACGATCCCACACCTCGTTCGCGACGTCGCGGCAACGCACGCGCTCGCGGACGTCGCGCCCGAGCCGCCGCACGGCGGCCGCGGGACCGGTGAGGCGGACGATGAGCGCGGCGTCGCCGCGCGCGTCCAGTGCGCCGACGGCATCGCCGGTCACGATCGCGAGGGCATCGATCGGCATGCCGCTCGCCTGGAGCGCCTTGGCCGCGGCGAAGGCTGCGGAAAGATCCATCTCCGCGAGCAGCGACACCGTCCGCTCGGGTATCGCGGTGAGCTTCAACGTCATCTCGACCAACGCGGCGAGCGTTCCGAACGTCCCGCTCCAGAGTCGGGTGAGGTCGTAGCCGGTGACGTTCTTCACGACCCTTCCGCCCGAGTGCACCGTCGTGCCATCGCCGAGGACGACGCGTGCCCCGATGACCCAGTCGCGCGGGTGGAAATAACGAAGGCGCGACGGACCTCCGGCGGCGCTCGCGAGGGTGCCGCCGACGGTCGCGCGGTGCGGAAGGCCCGGCTCGACCGGCCAGCGCTGGCCGCGCGCGGCGAGCGCCTCGGCGAGCTCCCCAAGCGTCGTCCCCGCGCGCACTGTCGTGACGAGATCGTCGGGTTCGTATTCGACGATCCCCCGTAGCCCGGAGAGATCGAGGCTGACGTCGTAGCGTGCCGGCGGATCGCCGGCGTCGAGGCGCGTCGCACCGCCACTCAGCACGATGGCCTCGCTCCGCTCGTTCGCGCCGCGGATCGCCTCGACCACCTCGGCTTCGCTCGTCGCGCGCACGACGCTCCGCGGCTCGATCCCGTCGATGGCATGCGTGTCCGCGCTCACGACTACACCCACATACCCTCGGCGAGCGCGCGCTTCGTGCGCTCGGTCGGAATGTCGGCGCATGCGTCGCCGCCTGGAAAGACCTTCCCGGGATTCATGACCCCGCCGGGATCGAAGGCCTCGCGCGCGCGGCGCTGCGCGTCCAGATCCTCGGGACCGAACACCCAGAACATGAAGTGGTTCTTCTCGAGCCCGATCCCATGTTCGCCGGAGAGCGCACCGCCCGCGTCGATCGCGACCTTGAGGATCTCCGCGCTCGCCTCCATCACTCGATCGATCGGCTGGGTGCGCGCGTCGAACAGGAGGACCGGGTGCAGGTTCCCGTCGCCGATATGGAACATGTTCGCGATCACGTATCCGTACCGATCCGCGATCGCATTCACCTGGCGGAGGACGTCGGGAACCTTCGTCCGTGGCACGACCGCGTCGTGGAGGTAATTGTTCGGGCGGATCCGAGCCAGCGCCGCATAGCCCAGCTTGCGCGCCTTCCAGAGGAGCTCGCGCTCGGCCACGGTCTCAGCGGAGCGCACCTCGGTCGCCCCGTTCTTGCGCAGGATCCGTTCGATGCCGGTGGCCCAGTCCGCGGTCTCTTCGCGAAGCCCCTCGACCTCGACGAGGAGCAGCGAGCCGGCATCGGCGGGCAGGTGGACCTCGAACGCGGCGTTCAGCGCGCCGATGGTGATTTGATCCAACATCTCCATCGCGGCTGGCACGACGCCGCTCGCAATGATGGCGCTCGCCGCGCGCGCGCCGTGTTCGATGTCCGCGAAGACCGCGACGAACGTGCGGACGTCCTCGGGCAGGGGGAGCAGGCGAAGCCAGACCTTCGTGATGATCCCGACCGTCCCCTCGCTGCCAACGATGAACGGGACGCAGTCGTAACCGGGAAGATCGGCCACCTCGCCACCGAACTGGACGAGCTCTCCGCTGGGCAGCACGAGCTCGACGGCGAGGACGTGGTTCGTCATCGAGCCGTACCGCAAGGCATGCGGGCCGCCGGCGTTCGTCGCGACGTTGCCACCGATGGTCGAGATGCGCTGGCTCGCCGGATCCGGTGCGAAGAACAGACCGACCTCGCGCGCGGCGACAGTGACCGCTAGGTTCGGGACGCCGGGCTCCACGACCGCGATCCGCGCGACGCGATCGATCGAGACGATGCGTCGAAGCCGAGCAGTCGACACCACGATCGCGTCGCCGCACGCGATCGTCCCGCCGGAGAGACCCGTGCCCGCACCGCGCGGCACGATGCTCGCGCCCGCGTCGCGGACCGCGCGGACGACCTCGGCAACCTCTTCCGCGGTACCCGGCAGAACCACGGCCGCCGGCGGTCGCCGATCGAACCCCGCGTCGTACTCCCACACCAACAAGTCCTCGGCTCGCCAGAACACGTACTGGTCACCACATATCTCTTTGAGACGGGTGACGAGCGGTACCGGCGCGGCGACGCGGGGTGGCACGGGGGAGCGGGTTGCGCGCGAGCCGCTGACCGGCCGCGTCACTCCCTCGCCATTCCCCACGCGGGCGGAGCGGACCGGTAGGCGAGCGCGCGACCCCGACCCCGGGACAGGACCCCGCGTCGCCCAGCAGCGGTGTCCCTACGCGTGATCGTCGATCCAGACGGCGCCGTCGTCGGCATGTTCTTTCTTCCAAATGGGGACGATCGACTTCAATTCGTCGATCGCTGCGCGCGCCGCGGCGAACGCGGCATCGCGGTGCGGCGCGGCCGCGGCCACGATGACGGCGATGTCGCCGATCGCGAGATCGCCGACACGGTGGTGCATCGCCATCCGGAGCGGGCCATGCTCCCGCACGAGACGATCGGAGATTTCGCGCATCTTGGCCTCGGCCATCTCGGCGTAGGCCTCGTACTCGAGGTGGAGGATGCGCTTTCCTCGACTTCGGCTTCGGACCGTGCCCAGGAAGACGACCACGCCGCCGAACGCGTCGTCGCGGACCAGAGCGAGCGCATCGTCGACCGAAAGCGGCGCCTCGCTCACCGCGATCGGCGCTAGCGTTCGCGCATCGCCTCCGGACACCGGCGGGATAAGCGCAAGCTCGTCGCCGTCCGCGAGCGGCTCGTCGACGCCTACGTACTCACGGTTGCGCGCGATGACCACCTGCCGTCCTTCAGCGATCAACGGATGCTCGCTCGTGATCCGCGCGATCGCGTCACGCACGGTTGATCCAGGAGGCAGCTCCATGTCGAAGTGTCCTCGGCCCGCTGCCTCCCTATAAGAAGCGAACAGACGAACGAGCACGCGCATCTCTGAGAGCGTAGCCCCACTCCCGCGAGTCGCGGCGGCCGACGGGCTCGCGTGCTCGCGGGTCCCTCCGTCGACCACGTAGGGGCGCCGGCTCCCACTGCACCGCGAGCCCCTCGTCAACCGCGACTGCCGGGCGGGCTCGCTGTTGCGCGCTGTTCGGACTCACGAGAGATGCGAGAATCGCACATTCATGGACACGAGCGCGCTCGTTTCAGTTGGCCTCGCGGTGCTGCTCGTGGTCGCGAACGGGTTCTTCGTGGCGGCCGAGTACGCGTTCGTCCGCATCAGGAAAACCCAGCTCGATGAGCTAGCCCAGCAGGGCAGTGCTCGCGCGCGCCTCGCCGCGAACGTCGTCGACAAGCTCGACCAGTACATATCGGCGTCGCAGCTCGGCGTCACGCTGTGCTCGCTCGCGATCGGCTGGATCGGCGAGCCGGCGGTCGCAGCCCTCCTCGCTCCGGTGTTCGCGTGGCTCCCGGACCCCTTCCTCGAGGTCATCTCGTTCGCGCTGGCCTTCGGCGTGATCACGTACCTGCACATCGTGGTCGGCGAGCTCGCGCCGAAATACCTAGCGATCCAGCGAGCGCTCGCTCTCGCGCTCTGGTGCGCCTATCCGCTCCACCTCTTCTATCGCGTGATGTACCCCTTCATCACCCTCGTGAACACCAGCGCGAACGCGATCCTCCGCATCGCCGGGATCCGCCCGAGCGACGAGATCAACGTCCACAGCGAAGAGGAGCTCAAGATGCTCGTCGCCGTCTCGACGCGAAAGGGCGTCCTCCAGGAGAGCGAGCGCGTCATCGTCGGACGCGCCATGGAGTTCGCCGATCGCATCGTGCGGCAGGTCATGGTGCCCCGAACCGAGATCGTCGCGGTGTCGGACGACACGCCCGTCGCGGACGTCCTCGTCACGGCGCGGCAGCACCGCTTCTCGCGCTTTCCCGTCTATCAGGACGACCTCGACCACATCATCGGCATCGTCCACGTGAAGGATCTCGTCGGGGTCGACAAGGAAAACCGCACCCGGGCGCGCGACGTCATGCGGAAGGTGCCTCTGATGCCGGAGACGATGCGGCTCGACCAAGCGCTCGCGGAGTTCCGGCGGCAGCGCGTGCAGCTTGCGATCGTCCTCGACGAGTTCGGTGGGACAGCCGGCCTCGTGACGCTCGAGGACGTCATCGAGCAGCTCGTCGGTGAGGTGCACGACGAGTTCGATCGCGAGGCGCCGGCCTTCAAGGAGGAGGCGCCCGGCACGTTCGTCGTCGATGGGCTCACCTCTCTAGAGGCGCTCCGTGACCGCCTCGGCATCGCGCTGCCGGACGAGCCCTACGACACCGTGGGGGGCCTCGTGTTCGGCCGCCTGGGTCGCCTGGCGGCGATCGGGGACGCGATCGAGATCGAGGGCTACCGGTTCCAGGTCACCGCCGTGGACGGGCGCCGGGTGGCGCAGGTTCGCGTCGTCCATGCCCGGCCGCCTCGCAAAGCTGCCTGAATTGTCACGCCGAAGTAACGGCCCGCTTGCCCGCCACGCTGGCATGACAGGTGCTTATGCATTGCGCATGATGGACTTCTTGACGGGTGACGCCGCGCTCGCAATCTTCACGACCGTAGGCATCGTCGCCACCGCTGTCTCGATCGTTCGTGACGCCAAGGAACAGAAGTCGCGTCTTGTGACAGTGTCCGAGGAGGTCCCGATCGACCTGGGGCGCGTCGCCTAGCGCGAGAACAGCGACCGCACGAAATTCACGGCATCCGCGATCCGCGCTCCCCAGAACGCCTGCGCGCGCGGATCCATGAGCACAAACAGTCCCATCGCGGCGAGCGTGACCGCACCGGTCATGACGGCGAACGCGAAAGCGCTGCTTCGAAAACCGACCCGCATCAACTCACTCTAAGGCGGGCCGTGTCGACGAACGCACGCGGGGAAGGCGAGTGGGGGCCCACGGCGCAGCGGGAGTTGCCGTCCGCCGAGCGCGGCGGGTCCGCAAGTGCGCAGGCAAAGAGACCCGCGAGCACGTGGGCCCCCCGAGCCTCAACCCGCGTGCGTTGGCGTTGGCTAGCCGTGCGCTCCACTTCGCAGGCGTGCAACGAGGTTGTCGAGGCGTGCCCGCGAGATGGTGAGGAACTTTGCCAGGTTCTGACGATCACCCTCGGCGATCCGGCCCTGACCGTCCTCGCCGATCGCGCGCGCGAGCTCTGACAGCGCTTCGTTGAGCTTCCGCGTCGCGGTGATGAGGGCGTCGTCGCGAAGCGGCGGTATCTCCGGCGCGGCCTTCACCGTCTTCTCTCCGGGGTGGAGGATCCGTTCGACCTGGTCGTGCAGCCGAAGGAGCGTGAGCTTTCCGGCGATGATCTGCTTCGCAAGCGATTGGCGCCGCCTCTTGTTCTCGAGCTTCATCAGCTCGTACGCCGCCGACAGCGTGTCGTAGCGCTGGGAGACCATGTCGCGCACGTCGTCGGGCGCCGACGCCAGACGCAGGCGATTCTCGACATAGCCCTTGTCCTTGCTGAGCTTCGTCGCGAGATTGCGGATCGAGTATCCGAGCTCGTCGGTCATCTTCTTGTAGATGACTGCCTCGTCGAGCGGCGAGAGATCTTCGCGCTGCAGGTTCTCGATGAGCGCGATCTCGAGCGCGGTCGAATCGTCGAAGCGCTCGACGATCGCGGGGATCGTCTCTTTGCCGGCGAGCTTCGACGCACGCCAGCGGCGCTCGCCGGCGATGATCTCGTACTCGTCGCCGGAGGGCCGGACGAGGATCGGCTGCAGGACGCCGTGCTCGCGGATCGACGCGGCGAGCTCCGCGAGCGTGTCCTCGTGCCACGTCATCCGCGGCTGACCGGGGTTCGGGATCACCTTCTCGAGCGGGATGTCGCGGACCGCGGTGGGCGTTCGCGCCGCGAGCAGGCTGATGATGCCGGGCTGCGACTCGGTCTCCTGCTGGAAGATGCGGTCGCCGGCATCGCGGAACGATTTCCTTGGACGATTACTTGTGAGCACCGATCACCTCCTTCGCGAGGTCCACGAAGCTCTTTGCCGCATCGCTTCGCGGCTCGTACACGGTGATCGGGACGCCGGCCGTCGGCGCTTCCCCGATCTTCACGGACTGGCGGATCACGGTGGCGAACACCTGGTGATCCCCCAGATCTTTCAGCGAGTCGAGCATGTCGCGCGCGAGGATCGTTCGACTGTCGTAGAACGTCGGGAGCAGACCGTAGACCTTGAGGTTGGGGTTGAGGCGTGTCTGTACGGTCTTGATGATCTTGAGAAGTGCCGCGACACCTTTGAGGGCGTAGTACTGCGTCTGCACTGGGATGATGACGCCCGTCGCCGCCACGAGCGCGTTGAGCGTGAGGAGACCGAGCGTCGGCGGGCAATCGATGAGCACGTAGTCGTACCGGTCGACGACGTCGCGCCCGAGCTTGTCACGCAGCGCCATCTCGCGGCCGATCGCGTTGAAGAGCTCGACCTCGGCTGCGGAGAGCTCGAGCGTCGCCGGCGCGACGTCGACCTTCTTCGTCTTCGTCGGCCGGATGATCGATCCGAGCGTCACGTTCGAGTCGATGAGGACGTCCGCGATGCTGCGTTCGACGGTGTTGAGGTCGATGCCGAGGCCGACCGTCAGGTTGGCCTGCGGATCGAGGTCGATGCAAAGGACTTCGTGACCGAGCGACGCGAGCGCGCCGCCGAGGTTGATCGCGCACGTGGTCTTCCCCACGCCGCCCTTCTGGTTCGCGATCGCTATGACGTTGCCCAACCGCGCTCTCCTCTTTGCGAACCCCCTTGCCCGGGCCCGCTTCGAGTTGCTGTGCTCCCCACAGCGCGCGGAAACGTACGCGCCACCAGCCCCGCACGGACTATAACGGCAAAGTCCACGTCTTTGTGCGGCTTTGCGGAAAGTTTTCTGCCTCGGGCCGGTCGCATGACGTGCCCGGGCCCTCTCGTCGAAAGTTGGATTCCTTCGCCGGCGCCGTCGAGCGTCGCGCTCGGGCCCTCTCGTCGATACTTGAGTTCCTTCGCCGGGCCCGCGCGCGACGCTCGCAGGCCCGTCGTCGGCGCGCTCGCGAGCAAGCTCGCGGACGCGCCTCCTAGGGCCTGTAGCTCAGTGGTAGAGCGGCGGACTCATAATCTGCTGGTCCCAGGTTCGATCCCTGGCGGGCCCACCGTGGAGGACGCCAATCTCCGTCACTCTCGCCGACGTCGAGCGCGCTCGCGAGATCGTCAGCCCGGTCCTCCATCGCACTCCGCTCTTCTCGAGCCGGTCCCTGTCCGAACGGATCGGCGCCGCCGCGTATCTCAAGGCCGAGAGCTTCCAGCGCACCGGCTCGTTCAAGCCGCGAGGCGCGGTCTACGCCGTGTCGAAGCTGTCGAGCGAGCAGCGCCAGCGCGGGATCGTGACGATGAGCGCAGGAAACGCGGCACAGGCCATCGCGTTCGCGGCCCGCACGGCGAGCGTCCCCGTGACGGTCGCGATGCCGCAGTCTGCGCCTCAGGCGAAGGTTGAGGCGACGCGCGGGTACGGCGCGGAAATCGTGTTCGCCCCCGACATGACCAAGCTGATCGCACTCGTCGGCGAGCTCCAGGAGCGGTCCGGCGCCTACTACCTGCATCCGTATGACGACGCCGCCATGATCGCCGGCCACGGGACCGCCGCGCTCGAGATTCTCGAAGACCTGCCCGACGCGGACGTGTTCGTTGTCGGCGTTGGCGGCGGCGGCCTCATCGCGGGCATCGCTGTCGCCGTCGCGGCGCGGCGTCCCGGCGCGCGGGTCGTCGGCGTCGAACCCACGGGCGCGGCGGCGATGAGGCGAGCGCTCGACGCGGGGAAGCCGGTGCGGCTCGAGCGCATCGACACGATCGCCGACGGGCTCGCGGCTCCGATCGCCGGCGCCGTCACGCTCGACATCGTTCGACGGCTCGTGGCGGACGTCGTCGTGATCGACGATGACCTCATCGCGGAGGGTGTGCGTTTTCTAGCGGAGCGCGCGAAGCTCGTCGCAGAACCGGCGGGCGCGGCCGCGACCGGCGCGCTCCTCGCCGGAAAGGTCTCGGTGCGACCTGGGGAGCGTGTCGTGTCGATCGTGTCCGGAGGGAACGTCGACCTCGCCCGGATGGCGCAGCTCTTCGCGGGGTGAGGCTGGTCCTGTACGCGGATGGCGCGGCGCGCGGCAACCCCGGCCCGGCGGGCGCCGGAGCTGTCCTGTACGACGAGAAGGGGAAGCTGGTGGGCGAGCTCGCGCGTCCCCTCGGGCATGCGACGAACAACGTCGCCGAGTACAGCGCCCTGATCCTCGGGCTCGAGGAGGCGAAGCGCCGCGGTGCGACAGCCGTCGACGTGCGAATGGACTCGCTGCTCGTGGTACAGCAGATGCGCGGCCTCTGGCGCATCAAACACCCCGGTCTCGTTCCGCTCGCACTCCGTGCCGGTGCGCTCCTCGCCTCCTTTGGGGAGCGCGAGATCCGGCACGTTCCGCGCGAGGAGAACGCGGCCGCCGACGAGCTCTCGAACCGCGCGATCGACGAGGGCGAGATCAGCGCGTGAGTCAGGACCCGCTCACCGCTTTCGTCTCGCGGAGCCTGCGGGCCGACGTGAGCGGCGTGCGCAGCGAGGTCGTGGCGAAGAACGCGCTGATCGAAGTCGAGCGCATCCGTTTCAGCCAGGACGGTGTGGAGCGCTCGCTGGCGCTGAAGCGCGTGCCGCAGGAGGACTCGCTCGAGGTCCAGCTCCTGCCGCTCCTCGCGCGCAAGACCGACCGCGTGCCGCGCGTGCTCGCGCGCGGAGTCCCTCCGCCTGGCGTCCCGGCCTGGCCATGGGTCATGACCGAGGACCTGCTCGACACCACGAGCGCGTGCCACGAGGACGCGCGCGCGATCGTCCTGACCAAGGTCGCGATCGAGCGGGCGGTCGCCGTCGATGGCCCGGCCTTGAGAGCGCTCGGCGTGAAGACGATCGCGCCCGTCGACCTCGTCGAGCGGGCGGTCGAGCGCGCCGCCACGGATCGCCCCGTGGATTCGGAGGCGCGCGCCGCGGCCGCGATGCTCGCTCGTCTTCCGACTGTGCTCTGCCACGGAGAGCTCGCCTGCACGCATGCGCGCCTGTCCGCGCGTGGCGTGGTCCTCATGGAATGGCGCCGGGCGTATCTCGGATGCGGGCTGCTCGACATCGCGCATCTGACCGACGATGTGCGGCGCTTCAGTGGCGAGGATCCAGGGGACAAAATGTTTGAGTTCTACGGGGAGCTCACTGGAAACACGGTTACCAAAGAGATGGCTCGAGCAAGTCGGCTTCTAAACCAAGTCACGCGGACCATGACCAAGTAGTCAAATCCGCGCGCCGAAGGCGCGCGATCAAAGGGAGGCAGCGTAGAATTACGCTGCCGAGTAGGCCCGACGGTCGCGTCGGCGAAAGCCGCCGAGGAAAGTCCGGACTCCACAGGGCAGGGTAGGGGGTAACGCCCCTCCGCCGCGAGGCGAGGCCAGCGCCACAGTGACGAGCCCGCGCAAGCGGGGTGAAACGGGCAAGCGCTACCTGGAGCAAGGCCGCGTAAGGGGACTATGGCGTGGCCCGCGCCGTCCCCGGGTAGGCCGCTAGAGGCGGAGGGTGACCTCCGCTCGAGAGGGATGACCGTCCTCGACAGAATCCGTGCTTATAGGCCTGCTCGGCCTTTGCCCGAAGTGAGAGGATGTCTCCTCGTCATCCGGATCGCTCCACCAGCCGTATATCCGGATGGACCCCCTAAGGAGGATCGGAATATGCGCGTACTTGCTGGCATAGCGGCCGCGGCGATCCTGATCGCCGCCTGCGCTGGAACGGCCGCCGCCCCAAGCCCAACCAGAACAGCCACGGCCTCGCCGACCCCGGCACCGACCGTGGCGAACGTCTTCAAGGCGGAGCTCAAGGCGTCGAACGAGACGCCGCCGATCACCGACGCCGAGGCAAGCTGCAGCGGCACTGCGACGGTCACGCTCTCAAGCACGAGCGTGAAGTTCGACGTTTCGATCACCGGTTGCCCGGCGAGCACCGCGATCAACATCGGTCACATCCACGAAGGCGCGGCGGGCGTCGCAGGTCCGGTGAAGATCAGCACAGGCCTCGCGGCCGGTGATCTGACGCTTACCAACGGCGGCGTGACGTTCTCGCGGACGGCCACTCCTGCCGGCCCACCGGCATGGGACGCCGCGCTGATCTCGGCGATCCTGGCGAACCCCGCCGGCTACTACGTGAACTTTCACTCGACCCTGCACGGCGGCGGAGTGATTCGAGGACAGCTCACGAAGGCGTAACGCTTCCTGACGCCTCACCGCAGCAGGGGGACGCCCTCAGGTCGCTGGGGGCGTCCTTCGTTTGCCCAGCGACCATGTCGCCAGGCGGACGCCGGTGGCACGGTGTTTGCGTGGTTGCACCATCAAGACCGGCGGAAGGAGGTAACCACGGATGCTCTGGACGATCATCCTCATCCTGCTGATCCTGTGGGCGCTTGGCGGGTTCCTCGCCCTCGGCCCGCTCATTCACGTTCTCTTGGTGATCGCGCTCATCGTGCTGCTCGTGCAGCTGATCTCGGGTCGCAGAGTCGCGCTCTAGCGAAACAAAAGCGCAGACGAACGCGCGCTCGTCGCAAAAGTGACTCCAGTCATTGACGCGGCGAGCGTGCGCTTGCTATCGTCCCTTCGCCACGCCGAGCGCGTGGACATACCGAAAGGAAGTGGCGCAGTGCTGAGCTTCGTTCCGAACCGCACCGGCTCCGGCGCGCTCGCCGGTCGTCGGCGCAGCCTGCCCACTAACCGGATGGCCTAGAGCTCCGTTTTCGCGAGGCCGCTCGGACCGTGGGCAGTGCCCACGGTCTTTTGTTTTGTTTGAAGTAGGTGAAGAGAGATGGCCATCGAAGTGCGCGAACGAATACGAGCGGAGAAAAAGACAGCGGCCCTTGCCGCATGCGCGGTCAGCAAAGCCTTCAAACCTGCGCGTGTTGTGCCAGGCGGCGGGATGACCGTGCGCGCGGTGGATCGCGTGAGCCTTTCGGTGTGGCGAGGCGAGATCTACGGCCTCCTCGGGGCCAACGGGTCCGGGAAGTCGACGCTTATCCGGCTCTTCTCGACGCTCCTCACGCCCGATACGGGCACGGTGAGCATCTTCGGCCTGGACATCGATCGCGATGAGCTCGACGTGAAACGTCTGATCAACCGTGTCTCGGTGGAGGCTTCGTTCTTCAAGAAGCTTTCGGCGATGGAGAACCTCGTTTACGCGGGCCGCCTCTACGGCGTCCCGCCGGATGAGTCACGTCGGAAGGTCGTCTCGATCCTCCGCCGACTCGGCATCGAGGACCCTCGCATGAAGGAGCCGCTCGACAAGCTCTCGCGCGGTATGCAGCAGAAGGTCGCGATCGCTCGCGCCTTTCTCACGACGCCCATGCTGCTGCTCCTCGACGAGCCGACGACCGGTCTCGACATCCGGAGCAAGCGCGAGGTGCAGACGTTCGTCCGCGATCTGCGCGACGAGCACGACGCGACGATCCTGCTGACCACGCACGACCTCGATGAGGCCGCGAGGCTCGCGGATCGCATCGGGATCCTGCATCAAGGTCGGCTCGTCGCCGAGGGCACGCCGGAGGAGCTCGCCGCGCGTCACGGCGGCGGAACGCTCGAGGACGTCTTCATGACGCTCACCGGGCGCCGCCTCGAGGACGCCGACGCGACCGACGCTGAGCGGCCGACGTGATCGCTGACGTCGGCGCTCAGCTCGGCCTCGCCTACGCGTTCGTCGAACGCGAGGTCGCCCTCTCCAAACGCTACTGGGCGTGGGAGATCGTGTGGCTCGTCTACGGGATCGTGACGAGCCTCTCGGTCGCGTACATCGGTCTCGCCGCGCCGACGATCGCCGGCGGGTCGAGCGACCCCGCCGCCGTATCCCGCCTGGTCCTGTACCTCCTCGTCGGGACGATCACGTGGCGGTTCCTCGGGCTCATCTTCGAGCAGATGGCGGAGACGATCGCCTGGGAGCGCTGGGAGGGAACGATCGAGTACACGTTCATGGCGCCGGTCCCGCGCGTCACGCACTTGCTTGGCATGTGTGGCGCCACGCTCGTGCGCGCGGTCGGTTTCAGCGTCGCGATCCTCGCCGCAGTCGCGCTCTTCGTGCCGGTCGATCTCTCGCACGCGAACGCGCTCGCCGCGATCGTGCTGCTGTTGGTCGGAGCGGTCGCGTTCGTAGGACTCGCCATCGGATCCGCGGTCTTCCCGCTGCTCTGGACCGAGAAGGGTCTGCAGATGGCGTACATCGTCCAGGCAGTGGTGCTGCTCGTCTCCGGCGTCTACTACCCGACCACGATCCTGCCCGGCTGGATGCAGGTGCTCTCGTTCATCTCGCCGGCGACGTACGTCATCCGCGGGATGCGCGACGCGCTCCTCGACGGCGCGGATCTCGGGGCGGTCTGGCCGAACCTGTGGCCGGCGCTCGTCGTCGGCGCTATCTCGATCCCGCTCGGGATGCGCGTCTTCCTCTGGGCCGAGCGGCACGCGAAGCGCACCGGCCGTCTGAAGCGGAGCGGGTAGATGGGCGGCACGGCGACGCAGAGCGATCTCGCGTTCCGCCCGGCGATGCCCGGCGATGCGGCGTTCGCCGCGGACGTCGACACGTCGCTCCGGCCCTCATCACCACGGGATCCGGTCATCTACGAGTACTGGTGGGCCCAGCCTCAGGAGAACTGGGACGTGAGGCGATTCGTCGTGAGCCGCGCCGGGCAGCGCGTCGGCTACGCGAGCACGGAGCACCCGCGGTGGGACCTTCAGCCCGAGCGTTACGGCACCATCGGCGGCGACCTCATCCCATCGGAGCGGACTCCGGCGACACTCGGGATTCTCCTCGCGGAGATGGAGAAGCTCGTGGCCGCGGACGGGGCGCGCGTCCTCGGTGCATACGCGTACGAAAACGATCCCCTCCGGATCAAGACCATCGAAGGGCGCGGTTACAGCGAGGACCGCCGCAGCCGCCGGTGGGAGCTCGATCTCGCGGGCAACCGCGACCGGCTCCTCGCGATGACCGAAGCCTCCCGCATCCGCATGCGGAAGGAGGGTGTGCGAATCCTCACCCTCGCGGAGGACGCCGATCCAAACGTCGTTGCGAAGGTTTGGCGGCTCTCGGAGGAGGCGGGCGACGACGTGCCGACCACGGAGCCTCGCGTTCCCGAGGAGCTGGCGGCATATACGCGATGGGTGAACGCGCCCGAAATCCACCGCGACCGCTTCTGGATCGCACGGGTCGGCGACGACGTCGTGGGCGTCTCCGTGCTGGGGTATCCGCCGGAACGCGGTGTGGTCGGTACCGAGTGGACCGCGACCGCGCGATCGGTGCGCGGACGGGGCGTCGCGCGTGCGCTCAAATGCGAGACCGTCGCGCAGGCGATCGCGCTCGGCGTTGACCGCGTTCGTACCGGCAACGATGCGGCGAACGAACCCATCCTGCACATCAACGAGACGATGGGCTACCACCTGATCCCGGGAGGGATTCATTACCTCCGGCCCGTCTGATTCCCTACGCTAGGGACGTGCCGCTTCCGCCCGCGCCGCACACTGAGCGCGACAACGTCGTCGACGACGTGCACGGCACGAAGATCGCCGACCCGTATCGCTGGCTCGAGGACGACACGTCAAAGCGCGTCGGCGAATGGACCGACGAGCAGAACGCGCGGACCCGCGCCGTGCTTGACGGGCTCCCGCACCGTGCCGGTCTCGCGCGGCGCCTCCGCGAGCTGCTCTCCGTCGGCCTGCTCTCCACGCCGCGGCCCATCGGAGGCCGCATCTTCCATACGCGCCGGGAGGGCGAGCAGAAGCAATCCGTCCTCTATGTCCGCGACTCGCTCGAAGCGTCCGACCGGGCGCTCGTCGATCCCAACGCGCTCGACCCGGTGGGCCTCACCACCCTCGACTGGTACTACCCCTCGCCGGACGCCCGCTTCGTGGCGTATGGGCTCTCTCGCGGCGGCGACGAGATGTCGACGCTCTTCGTCATCGAGACCGCGACCGCGGCTTCGCTCGGCGATCGGATCCCGCACACGCAGCGGAGCACGGTCGCATGGGTGGACGGTGGCTTCTACTACACGGTCCATCCCGCGCCCGGATCGGTCGCGCCGGGCGACGAGAACTATTACCGGCGTGTCCGCTTCCACCGTCTCGGCGACGACCCGGCGAAGGACGAGCTCGTCTTTGGCGAGGATCGGCCGAAGGAGGACATCCTCGGCGTCTCGACGTCGCCGGACTCACGATGGGTCCTGCTCATCGCGTTCAAGGGCTGGGCCAAGAGCGACGTTTATCTCTTGGATCGCGAGCGCCCGGAGCGCGGACTCGCGACAGTGATCGAGGGGCGGGACGCCATCGCCGAGGGGTTCGTGCTTGACGATCGCGTATGGCTCCGCACGAATCTCGGCACGCCCAACTACCGGATCGTCGCGGCGACCTGCGATAAACCCGACGACGAGCACTGGGAGACCGTCATCCCGGAGGGCGCGGAGGTCATCGAGGGCTTCGATCGCACACGCGACCGGATCGCCGTGCTGCGCCTGGTCCGCGCGACCTCGCGTGTCGCGACGTACGACCTGGATGGGGAAGACGAGCGCGAGATCCGCCTGCCGTCGCTCGGCGCCGTCGAGATGGTCGACGGCGATCGCCTCGGCGATCGCATCGGCTTCACCTTCCAATCGTTCACGCAGCCGCCGATCGCGTTCGTCGCCGATGCGCGCACCGGCGAAACCCGTGAGGTCGCACGGCTGGCCATGCCTCGCGGACTCGATGTCGCGGGCATCGCGGTCGAGCAGACGACGTATCAATCGCGCGACGGCACGCCGGTGACGATGTTCCTCGTTCACCGCAAGGACGTCCGCCCGACGGGTGCCGTGCCGACGCTTCTCACCGGATACGGCGGGTTCAACATCTCGCGCACCCCGGCGTACTTTCCCGGTGCCGCCGCGTGGATCGAGGCGGGAGGCCTCTTCGCGCTGCCGAACCTGCGCGGGGGCGGCGAGTACGGCGAAACGTGGCACCGCGCGGGCATGCTCGGCTTGAAGCAGAACGTGTTCGACGACTTTCACGCCGCCGCCGAGGCGCTGATCGCCCGCGGGTGGACGAGCGCGCGGAACCTCGCCGTTTCCGGCGGATCGAACGGCGGTCTGCTGGTGGGGGCGGCGCTGACCCAACGCCCGGATCTCTTTGCCGCGGTGTATTGCGCTGTGCCGCTGCTCGACATGCTTCGTTACCAGAACTTCCGGATCGCGCGGTTCTGGATCGCGGAGTACGGTTCGGCCGAGGATCCCGAGCAGGCCGAGTGGCTGCTCAAGTACTCGCCCTATCACAACGTGCGCGGGGGAGTGCGGTATCCGCCGGTGCTCTTTGTGACCGCCGAAGGGGATAGCCGTGTGGACCCGATGCACGCGCGAAAGATGGCGGCGCTCCTGCAGGCGCAGAGCGAGGACCCGGAGTCTGTGGTCCTGCTGCGGGTCGACCGCGACACCGGCCATGGCATCGGCAAGCCGCTCCATAAGCAGGTGGACGAAATCGCCGACCAGTGCGCGTTCCTCGCCTGGCGTACGGGTCTCACGTTGATCGGACCGGGTATGCTCGAACGAGAGTGAACATCCTGAGATTCCTCCGCGACCAGGCGAAGGAATACAAGTGCAGCGTCTGCGGAGCCAATCACTCGGGCTCGGACATCCGCGTTCTCGGCAAGCTCGAGTCGGCGTGGATCGTGCGCGTCACCTGCGCGAAGTGCCAGACCGCGTTCAAGCTGCTCGTCGTCGTCGACGAGCAGCGCGCGGCGGTAAGCCCGGTCAAGGAAGAGCCCGAACGCCCGCGTCGGCCGGCCGTGAGCGCCGACGAGGTCATCGATGCGCATGACTTCCTCGAGGCCTATCAGGGCGACGTTCGGACGCTCTTCGCTCGCCGTGACAAGGTGAAGACCGAGCCCGACCGCTCCTAATGGCGAAGAACGCGCTCATCACCGGCTGGGGTTTCTATGCGCCTTCACGCGTCATGACCAACGCCGAGCTCGAGCGGATCGTCGATACCTCCGACGAGTGGATCACCAGCCGAACCGGCATCAAGGAGCGCCGCATCGCATCGGATGAGGAAACGACCTCATACATGTCGTCTCGGGCGGCCCGCGCGGCGCTCGAGAAAGCGCATCTACGCGCGCAAGACGTGCAGCTCGTGATCGTGGGGACCTGCTCCCCCGACTATCTTTTTCCGGCGACCGCGTGTCTCGTCCAGACAGAGATCGGAGCGACCAGGGCCGGTGCGTTCGACGTCGAGGCCGCATGCACGAGCTTCATCACCGCGATCGCGATCGCGCGGGGGATGATCGTCTCGGGCGCGGTCCAGAACGCGATCGTGATCGGAGCGGAGCGCCTCTCGCGGCTTCTCAACTGGAAGGATCGGACGACCTGCGTGCTCTTCGGCGACGGCGCGGGTGCCGTCGTGCTCGAGGCGTCGAACGCGTCGGTCGGCATCGAGTCGACCGTGTTGCACGGCGACGGATCGAAGGGCGAGATGCTGATGGTCCAGGCAGGCGGCTCCAAGCGTCCGGCGTCAGCCGAGACCATCGAGCGCGGCCAGCACTTCATCACCATGGCCGGCGGCGAGGTCTTCAAGCTCGCCGTCAAGTCGATGGCCGACGCCGCGGAGGAAGCCATCGCCGAGGCCGGACTCACGCTCGAGGACATCGACATCCTCATTCCGCATCAGGCGAACGTGCGGATCATCGACGGCGTCGCCAAGCGTCTGCGCTTCCCACCGGAGAAGGTCTTCGTGAACATCCAGCGTTATGGGAATACCTCCGCGGCGTCGATCCCGATCGCGCTCTGCGAAGCTGAAGCGACGGGCCGGCTCCGCCGCGGCGACAAGGTCCTGCTGGTCGCGTTCGGTGGCGGCTTCACCTGGGGTGCCTCGGTCCTGGAGTGGTTCGGCGCTCACGACGGCGTCCGCCCGCTCTCGCCGCTCGAGCGCGCCGGCCGAGCGCTCGAAGAGGTCGTCGAAAGGGTGCGCCCGGCCTAGCGAACGCGGTAACTGCGCGCCGAGGTCAGTCGAACCGGAAGGCGTCCCACGCGATGCTGTCCCAGGCCACGCTGTCCCACGCGATGCTGTCCCACGCGATGCTGTCCCAGGCCACGCTGTCCCACGCGATGCTGTCCCAGGCGATGCTGTCCCAGTCGTAGTTGTCCCAGGCGATGCTGTCCCACGCCACGCTGTCCCAGGTGAGCGATCCCCAATCGATCCCGCCGAGCGTCGGGTTCTTCCAGTGCATCGGCGATCGATAGAGGACGCGGAACATCGCGCGCGCGAAGGTATTCGCCGGCCGGAGCGCTCGGTTGGCGGTCACGAAGGTGGTCGTCTGCGAAACAGCACCGAGCACAGAAGTGCTACCCAGCGTTCCGGTCGTGCTGGCGCCGCCAAATGTCCCACCACCCTGGACCGCCGCGTATGCGTCGAGCAGACCCGCGCCGGCCGCCGCGGGATCGGGAAGAACCGCGCCACTGTCCTGCCCGAATGGCTGCGTCGTGCCGACGAGGAGCGCCTTCACTTCATCCGGAGTCAGGTTCGGCCAGACTTGGAGCGCGAGCGCGGCGGCGCCGGCGACCACCGGAGTCGCCATCGACGTTCCGCTCAGGCGAAGGTAGGTCGACCCGTTCTTCGCGAGGACGATGTGGTCCGGGAACAGCGAGTCAAGGGCGCTTCCCTGCACGCGAATCGAAACGATCCGCCGGCCAGGCGCGACAAGATCGGGTTTCGCGTTCGAGTCGGCCGTCCCCCACGACGAGAACGGTGCGAGAGTGTCGTCACGAGGACTGACGGTCCCGTGATCGTCGGCCGCCCCAACGGTGATGGCGTACGGGTCGATGCCGGGGGACGCGACGGTGTCACGCGCGGGTCCGGTGTTCCCCGCCGCGGCCACCACGACGAGACCGCGCCGCCACGCGATCTCGACGGCGGCCGACATCGGATCGGTCCGGTACGACGTGGGCGTCGGCGCGCCGAACGAGAGATTGATGACCCGGATGTTGTAGGTGGTGCGGTTGGCGAGGACCCATTCGATTCCGCGGACGACCGAGGAGATCCGGCCGCTTCCCCTGCTGCTCAAGACGCGGACGTCGACGATGTTGGCCTCGGGAGCGATGCCGATGAATTCGCCGGCGGAGCGTGTGCCGTTTCCGGCGATGATCCCGGCGACGTGGGTACCGTGCCCGCCGGGATCGGCGACGACGCGCTGATCCGCGAAGTTGACCGACGCGAGGATCCGATTGGCCGGGCTCGCGAGGTCCGGATCGGCCGCGACGCCTGAGTCGAGGACCGCGACGGTCACGCCGCGCCCCGTCGTTCCCTGCGACCAGAGCTGATCGGCTTTCACCTCAGTCGGATAGACCGCCGGATAGTCGGTCGGTGCGGCGGGGGCAGGGCTCGTTGTGCTCGCTTGTGTGACGGGCGCGGGGGTCGGGCTCGGAGCGGTGGTCGGGCTCGTGGTCGAATCGGTGGGCGCGGATGTCGCGACGGGAGTCGCCACCGGAGTAGGCGTCGGGGTCGGCGTCGGCAGGGGTGCCGGCGCCGGGGTTGCGCTAGGTAGCGGAGTCGGGGTGGGCAGCGGAGGCGGGGACGTCGGCAGCGGGTCGAGCGCGAGTGCCGCCGGGCTGTTCGCGACCTCGCTCGCCGGAGCCACCGCCGCGTCGTAGTAGATATACGCGACGGTCGGGACGAGGCTGATGGCGTCGATGCCGACCGCGTTCGCGAACCCGGCGGCGGCGTCGATGAGCGACAGCCCGGCGACCGGCGTGCCGTTGAGGCGCAAGAGATCGAGCGCGGCGTTCGCGCTATCCACGTTCGCGGCGGCACTGAAGGGGGGAACCGGATGCTGCATCTCGACGATGACCGGAAGAAGGGAAAGGGGACGCGCTTGCATCAGAAGGAGAAGAGCGGGATCGATCTTCGTCGTGTCCGCTGTCGCCGCGCGGGCGGGCGGGGCCGTCGGTCCGAGCGAAAGCGCGACGAGCAGGAACGCCCAGCAGAGGGTGAATATCCGGCGGCGTCTCATGCCAGTCGCTCCAGCGGACGGTCCGCCTCGCGCTCCTGGCGTAGCGGCAGAGCGAAGTGGAACGTGCTGCCCAGGCCGCGGCCGGGCGACTCCGCCCACATGCGGCCGCCGTGCGCCTCGACGATGCCGTTGCCGAAGTACAGCCCGAGCCCGCGCCCGGTCAGGTGTCGCGCCGATTCGGCGCGATACCCCCGCCGGAAGACCTGCGCCAGGTCGGAGGCGTCGAGGCCGATCCCCTCGTCTCGTACTGAGATCGTCGCGGAGCGCTGGTCCGCCGCGACCGAGAGGGTCACGGTGGACCCCTCAGGCGAATATTTCTGAGCGTTCGAGAGAAGGTTCATGAGGACCTGGCGTATCCGTCGCTCGTCGCATTCGCCGACGATTTCCGCGCCGGCGTTGACGCTGATCGCGTGGCGCGTGGTCGGCCGGAGACCTTCGGCCACGTCGCGCACGAGCGCGCCGAGGTCGGTGGGCCACAGCGAGATCGAGAGCAGGCCGGCCTCGAGGCAGTGCACGTCGAAGAGAGTCGTCAGGAGCTCGGCAAGGCGGTCCGCGTGCTTGACGATCATCGCAGCCGCCGACCTCGTCGCCTTGGGATCAGGCTTGCCGGACGTGAGTCGGCGAAGCAAGAGCTCCGCGTGCCCTCGGATGAGCGTGATCGGCGTCTGCATGTCGTGCCACGCCATGGCGAAGATGTCTTCCCGCAGCCGTTCGAGGTCACGCCGAGCGGTGATGTCGTGAAGCACGACCACGCCGCCCTGTGGGCCGCCCTTCAGCGAGCGGAGCGCCGATGCGGAAACGCTGAGCGTGCATCGCTCCTCGGAGCTGAGCTCGATCTCGACTCCCTCGACGCTCGTGCCCGATCGGAGGCTGTCGATGACCGGGACGAGCGCCGTCGCGATCTCGCGTGCCGTCTTCGGCCACTGTGCGAGACGCTGCCGCTCGAGGGGCAGGCCCAGGACGAGACTCGCGCTGTCGAGCCGGAGGAGCTCGCGGGCCGCTCGGTTCAACCGCACGATCGCGCCGCGCATATCGACCATCAGGAGGGCGTCGTTCATGCTGGCGAGTACGGCCTCCAGCTGCAGAGCGTGGCGCTCGTGTTCGAGCGCAAGCTGGTCCGTCGCGCGGAGACGCTTTATAGCCGTCGCCGCCTGTGTCGCAATGGCCCGGAGACTCAGGATGTCCGCCTCTCCGTAAGCGTCGGCGCGGTAGCTCTGCACCGAAATGACCCCGAGGACCCGATCGCCGGAGAGGATCGGAACGACTGCCGCCGACTCGGGTCTGACAAGCTCTCCGGATTCAGTGCCGTACAGAAGACGGACGGGCGGGCCTTCGACGGACCATTGCCTGACAAGACGCGGCGCCCCCGTCCGGATGACCTCGCTGGTGAAGCCCTTGCCCAGAGGGAACGACCCGCCCTCGTGCTCGACGCCACCGTCCATCTGGTGGACGACCTCGACGGTCTGGCTCGCCTCGTCGTACAAGGCGAAGAGAAAGACGGTCGCATCCATGACCCGGGCGGTCTCGTCGTAGAGAGCGCGGAAGAGATCCGCGAGGTCGCGTGGCTCGACGGCAAGCGCTCCTAGACGACTCGCAAGATCGAGTCGCGCGCGAAGCTGCTCGTTCGCCGTCAGGACTTCCAGCCTGCCCCCGCCGCCGACGCGGCCCCACTCGTGCGCATATAGAGCCTTGGCGCGCGCATGGGCCAGTGCACGGTTGGGGCCAGAGTGAGGTTTCGTCATGAAACCGTTTCATGCGGGGGACGCGATACGGGTCCGGTCCCCCGATCTTGCCTTCGCCCTATTGACAGTCGCCCGGCGGGGTGTAACTTGCCCGCTGCGTGGTGAGTAGTGGGGGACGGTGGGGAACCGTCCTCCGGGTACGGAAGGGATCTTGGAAGGCTATTTCGCAGGCGAATTCGCCCACTCGCTGGACGAGAAGGGTCGGCTCGCTATCCCGGCCAAGTTCCGAGGCCGCTTCAAAGAAGGAGCGGTCGTGACACGGTGGATAGGCGAATGCCTCGCCATCTTTCCTTCAGACCAGTGGTCCGACCTCAACTCGGAGATCGCCAAGCGCCCGCGAACGGACCCCGCCGTCTCGCGTTTCCGCCATTTCATCCTGGCCGGTGCCCATGAAGCGGATCCGGACGGGCAAGGGCGGGTCGTCATCCCGGCACACCTCCGCGAGTACGCCACCCTCGGGAACGAAGCCGTCGTCATCGGAAACTCCGACCACCTCGAGGTCTGGGAACCGGGACGGTGGCGCGCCGAGCTCGCGCGGGTCCAGAGCGGAGTCGAGAACGATCTCCGGGACCTCGGGATTTGAGAATGCTCGGAATCCTGGGGGGTCCTCGGGGGGCGAAGCCCCCCGGATCGCTCATGAGCCGGTTCTCCTGGCCGAGGTACTCGCCCAGCTTGCTCCCCGCGAAGGCGGTCGCTATCTGGACGGGACCGTCGGCGGGGGTGGGCACGCCACCGCGATCCTCGAGGCGAGCGGGCCGGACGGCTGGCTTCTCGGGCTCGACCGCGATCCCGCCGCACTTGCCATCGCCGCGCGCGAGCTCGCGCGCTTCGCGGATCGCGCGGTCCTCGCACGAGCGAACTTCGCGTTTCTCGACGAGGTGGCCGGCGAGCACGGCTTCGTTCCGCTCGACGGCGTCCTCCTGGATCTCGGACTCTCCTCCATCCAGCTCGCCGACGAGGAGCGGGGCTTCAGCTTTCGCTCGCGGGGCCCGCTGGACATGCGTGCCGACCCGGACGGGAGCGTCAGGGCGGCCGACGTCGTGAACAGCTGGGCTGAGAAGGACCTTCGACGCGTCTTCGCCGAGTACGGCGAGGAGCCGGAGGCGGCGCGCGTCGCGGGAGCGATCGTCCGTCGCCGCGTCAAGGCGCCGTTCGAGGCGGCCGACGACCTTGGCCGTTTCGTCGCGGGCGTCAAGACGCGGAGGCCTCGCGGCATCGATCCCGCGACGCGCGTCTTTCAGGCTCTTCGCATCGCGGTCAACGACGAGCTCGCGAACCTCGAGCGCGCGCTCGCCGCCGCGATGCGCGTCGTGCGCCCCGGTGGCCGGATCGTCGCGATCTCCTTCCACTCACTCGAGGATCGGATCGTCAAACAATTCTTCGCGCGAGAGTCGCGCGACTGCATCTGTCCTCCCCACCTCCCCACCTGCGTCTGCGGGCACCGCGCGGGCTTGCGTGTTCTTACCCGGCGGCCGCTCCGTGCGGCCTCGGCGGAGGTAGACCGCAACCCGCGCGCCCGCAGCGCAGCTCTTCGCGCCGCCGAGCGTCTTCCTTGACGTTCGCGCAGGCCGTGCGCGCGCCGCAAGCGCGGCGCGTGCCGCACCGTCCCCATCGGCAGGCGGTCACGCACCATCGGTCGGCGCGCGGGGCCACGCGTGCCCCCCGCGCGAGCTGGGAGATCCGCTCGTTCCTTCTCGCGAGCGGCGTCATCGTGGCGGGCTTTCTCCTCGTTCTCCTCTACCTCGCGCAGGCGACAGCGGTCTCGGCCGCAGGCTATGAAGCACAGCGCCTCGCGGCGCAGCGCGACGAGCTCCGCCGTCAGAACGCGCTTTTGATCATCGAGACCGCTCGTCTGGACTCGCCGGCGCGCGTCGAAGCGGAAGCGCAGCGGCTCGGCCTCGTCCGCGCGGCCACGATCCGCGTTGTCGCAACGGAGGCCGTCGCAGCGACACGCTAGCGAGGCTCGAGGTTGCCGGCGGGGAGCGGGCACCCCTCGAGCGGCGGAGGTGAAGGATGACGGCGACGATCTCGCACATGCGTCTTCGCGTTCTCTTCGCGTTGTTCACGGTCGTGTCGCTCCTGCTCTCGGCGCGCCTCGCCTACTGGCAGACCGTCGGGCGCGGCGACCTCCTGAGCCGAGCGACCGACCAGGTCCATAGCGATCTCGTCGTCGCGGCGCAGCGCGGGGTGATCCGCGACCGTACCGGCGCGATCCTCGCCACGACCGTTCAGCTTCGCTCGCTCTACGCCATCCCCGCGCAGATGAAGGACGCGCAAGGGAACGACACGCGATCGGCGGTCGCGGCGGCGATCGCGCCGATCCTCGGCGAGCGCCCTGAGGTTTTGCGGGCCGCGTTCGACAGCGGCGCAGAGTGGCTGTTCGTGCGGCGGCGGCTTCCCGAGGAGACCGCGGCGCGGATCGCCGCTCTCGGGCAGAGCGGCCTCGGCTTCGAGATGGAGCCAAAGCGCCTCTACCCGAGCGGCGCCGTCGGCGCGCAGGTCCTCGGGTTCGTCAACGACGACGGCCTCGGCCAGTACGGCGTGGAAGGCCGCTACGACGAGGTCCTCGCCGGGACGCCGGGGCGCCTCACCGTCGCGCGCGATCCGGCCAACCGGGAGCTCGCGCTCGGCCTTCGCACGGCGGTGCCGGCGAAGGACGGCGTCGATCTCTGGCTCACCGTGGACCTTGCCGTGCAGAACGCTGCCGAGCGCGAGCTCGCCGCGGTCGTCGAACGCGAGAAAGCCGCCGGTGGCGCGATCGTCGTGCTCGATCCGCACGACGGTGCGGTGCTCGCGATGGCGTCGTCGCCCACGTACGATCCGGCGAGCGTCGGAAACGCGAACGCCGAGGCCCTCCGTAACCGCGCGATCTCGTGGACGTACGAGCCGGGGTCAACGCTCAAGGCGGTCACCATCGCTGCCGCGCTCGACAAGGGCGTCGTCACTCCGACCACGAGCTACCAGGATGTCGGCTACGCGGTCATCGGCGGCCGCCCCCTCTGCAACGCGCAGTGCAAGGTCTACGGGCCGACCACCGTGACACAGGTCCTCACGCGCTCGCAGAACGCGGGCGCGGTGTTCGTGGCGAGCAAGCTCGGCGCCGCGGATCTGAACGCGTATCTCCACGCGTTCGGCTTCGGCGTGCGAACCGGCGTCGACCTCGCGGCGGAGACGGGCGGCATCGTCCGCCCGCTCGCGGAGTGGTACCCGGTCGACCTCGGCACCATGAGCTTCGGACAGGGCCTTTCGGTCACGCCGCTGCAGCTCGCCTCGGCCTACGCGGCGATCGCGAACGGTGGCACCCTGTACCGGCCGTACGTCGTGGCAAGTCGGCGCGATGCGGACGGGGAGCACCGCACCGCGCCGGTCGCGGTCCGCCGGGTGATTTCGGAGGAGACCGCCGCGACGATGGTCACGATGCTCACGACGACCGTCGACAACGGCATCGCCAACGCGGCGGCGCTCAAGGGGTACAGCGTGGCCGGGAAGACAGGCACGGCGCAGATCCCAAGCGACGATGGACGGTACATCGACGACGCGTACATCTCATCGTTCGCCGGTTTCGTACCGGCGGTGGACCCGCGGATGGTGGTGGTCGTCGTCCTGGAGAAGCCCCAGTCGAAGCTGCTCGGGACGGTGCCCGCCATGAACACGTTCAAAGCGATCGCCACGGACGCGCTCCGTTACGCGCGGGTCCAGCCGGATCGGCCCTGACGCTCGGTACCATTCGACCAAACGTGTTCACCCTCGAAGAGCTACTTCGCGCGACGGGTGGACGGGTCATCCAGGGTGCTCCAAACGGGGACGAGCGGTTTCTCGGCGGTGCGTTCGACTCGCGCATCGCGGAACCCGGCAGCGTCTTCTTCGCCCTCCGCGACCAGCGTGACGGCCACGATTTCGTGGCGGACGCGTTCGCGCACGGCGCCCGGGCGGCCGTCGTGGAGCGTCCCGTCCCCGAGATGCCTCCGGGCGCGCTCGTCGTTCAGGTCGCGGACACGCAGAACGCGCTCCGGCGTCTCGCCGAAGCGCTGCGCGACGCGTATCCCATCCCGGCCGTCGGCATCACCGGCAACGTCGGGAAAACGACCACCAAGGAAGCCACGGCTGCGGCGCTCGGCGCGCGCTATCGCGTGCTCCGCACGGTGTCCTCCTTCAACAACGAGATCGGCGTCCCGCTCACGTTCCTCGGGATCGAGCCGAGTCACGAGGTGGCGGTCATAGAGATGGGCTTTTACGTGCCGGGCGAGATCGCGGACCTGTGCCGTCTGGTGCGCCCGCGGATCGGGATCATCACGCGCATCCCCGACGTTCCGGTCCACTACTCGCGGACGCCGAGCGTCGACGCGATCGCCGCCGGCAAGGCCGAATTGATCGAAGCGCTTCCCGCGGACGGCGTCGCGCTGCTGAACGCGGACGACGCGCGGGTTCGCGCACTCGCATCACGCACGAAGGGCCGCGTGGTGCTCTACGGGGAAGTCGCCGACGCCGATCTTCGTGCGACCGACGTGATCGCTCGCGGCATCGAGGGACTCCGCTTTGTCGCTCACGACGGCGCGCTAAGCGTCGATGTCCGGCTGCCCCTGCCGGGACGGCATCTCGTCTCGGCCGCACTCGCGGCCCTCGGGGCCGCCTCGGCCCTGGGCGTGCCGCTCGCCGAGGCGGCCACCGCGCTCTCGGTCATGGACCTCCCGGCGCATCGCATGAACGTCCGTCGCACCGCGGAGCTCGTGGTCATCGACGACTCGTACAACGCGAGCCCCGCCGCGGTCATGGCTGCGCTCGACGTGCTCGGGTCGGTGCCAGGGCGGCGCGTCGCGGTGATCGGCGACATGCTCGAGCTCGGGACGCTATCCGCCGACGCGCACGAGGCCGTCGGCCGCGAGGCCGCGAAACGGGCCGATGTGCTGGTGGGGATCGGCGAGCTCGCACGGACGGTCGTGACGGCGGCGCGCACGGCGGGCCTTCGCGACACGCATGACGTGGCGGATCGCGCCGAGGCGCTCATGCTCCTGCGGCGGATCCTCCGGCGAGGCGACACCGTCCTGGTGAAGGGATCGCACTCGCTCGCGCTCGACGAGCTCGCAGATGCGCTCGTGCAGCCGGCGGCGAGGACCTGATGCCGACCGCCCCACTTTCGCTCGGCGTGATGCTCTCCGCGTTCCTTCTCGGGCTCATCTTCGGCGGGCCGTACATCCGCCTCCTGCGACGGTTCGGTATCGGCCAGAACATCCGGCGCGAGGGACCGAGCCGCGACTTCGCGAAGCAGGGCATACCGACGATGGGGGGCGCACTGTTCATCATCGTCGTCGCGGTCCTCTGGGCGTTCGTGTGGTTCCTCCTGCCGCAGAGCGAGCGCGACAGCTACATCCCGCAGACGATCGTTCCCGTCGGCGCGCTCGTGGGCGTGGGCGCCCTCGGCGCCATCGACGATTTCGTCAACGTCAAGTACGGCTTCGGGATCCGCGGCCGCCACAAGCTCGTGTGGCAGACGATCGTGGCGGTCGCCGCCGCGATCTACATACAGAAACACTTCGCGGTCAACGGCATCTTCGTGCCGCTCGTCGGCGAGTGGCTCGTCGGCGCCGTCGTCTTCGGCATCATCGCGGTCATCGCGATCGTCGGGACCTCGAACGGTGTGAATCTCACCGACGGCATGGATGGCCTCGCGGGCGGCACCAGCGTCTTCGCGTTCCTCGCCTTTGCGTTCATCAGCGCGGCCAGGGGATACGACTGGCTCGTCGTCTTTTGTGCCGCGATGGTGGGCGCGCTCCTCGCGTTCCTCTGGTTCAACGTGCACCCGGCCGAGGTGATCATGGGCGACACCGGGGCGCTCGCGATCGGAGCCACCCTCGCGTGCTGCGCACTCACGACCGGGTTCGTGCTCCTCCTGCCCGTCGCCGGCGTCATCTTCGTGGCCGAGACGCTGTCGGTGATCCTTCAGGTCGGCAGCTTCAAGCTGCGCGGGAAGCGCATCTTTCGTATGGCACCGCTGCACAACCAGTTCGAGTGGCCCGAGGTGAAGGTGACGATCCGGTTCTGGCTGATCGGCGCGCTCGCCGGGATCGTCGCCGCGATCCTCGCCCTCACCACCCCGACACGATGAGCGTCATCACCTCGACGTGGGTCGAGCGCGATGGTTTGCTCCGGTCGCCGCTCCTCGAGCGGTATCGCGTCATCGCCGGGTTCACGACCCGCGCGCAGGGCAGCATGGCAGCGTTGGGGGGCTCTGCCCCCCAGCCCCCGGGCGAGATGGATCAGGCGGCTCGCAATCGCCTCTCACTCGCGCATCGGCTCGGCTTCGACGCGGTCGCCCGCGTCCGTCAGGTCCATGGGAACACCGTGGTACGCCTCGACGGCGCCGTCGAACCATGGCCTGAGGCGGATGCCCTGTGGACCGACCGGAGCGGCGTGCTGCTGGGCATTGCGGCCGCCGACTGCGTACCGATCCTCCTCGTCGATCCCGCGTCGGGTCGCATCGGCGCGGCGCACGCCGGATGGCAGGGCACGCGCCTCCGGGTCGGGCAAGCTCTCGTGCGCGCGCTCGTCGGCGCCGGCTCGCGCGCGTCCGGGATCGTCGCGTCGATCGGTCCCTCGATCGGCCCGTGCTGCTACACGATCGATGGCGCGCGCGCGGATCTCGTTCGCGCGAGCGGCCAGGGCGCATTCCTCCGCCAAGATCCCTCGGGCGCGACCTTCTTCGACCTCTGGTCCGCCAACGTCGCGCAGCTGCGCGACCTCGGCGTCGAATCCATCGAGGTCTCGCGTATCTGCACGCTGAGCGGCGGGCACGACCTCTGGTCGTACCGCGGCCGGGACGCCGACGGGCGGTACGGCACCCAGCTCGGGTTCATTGGGACTCGCCGATGACCGTCACCTTCGATCCCGAGGTCACCGCCGAGGAGTTCCGTGGCCGTCGCGTGACGATCATCGGCCTCGGGAAAGGGCGCACCACCGCGGGCCTCGCGCGCTTCCTTGTCGGAAAGGGCGCCGCGGTCACGATCGCGGACCCCAAGCCGCGCGATGAGCTCGTCGACGGGATCGCGCGGCTCGGTGACATCGCCGAGAAGGTCACGCTCATTCTCGGGCCCTCGAGCGACGACAGCGCCCTCGCGGAGCCGGATTTCGTCTTCGTGATCCCCGGAATCCGCCCGCGCTCGCCGACCATCCTTCGCGCGCTGAACCGCGGCGTGCCGGTCCTGACCGAGATGGCGCTCTTCTTCCGGCTTTGTCCCGCGCCGATCGTCGGTATCACCGGTACGAAGGGAAAGACCACCACCACGACGCTCATCGACCGTGTCCTGTCGCAGGGCTCCCGCCGCGTCGTGGTCGGCGGCAACATCGGCACCGCGGTCATCCAGGAGCTCGACGGCCTCCACCGCGATGACGTCGTGGTCCTGGAGCTCTCGAGCTTCCAGCTCGAGACGCTCGCGCACAGCCCGCAGGTGGCCGTCGTGACGAACGTCCTCGAGGACCATCTCGACCATCACGGGACGCGCGACGCCTACGTCGCGGCGAAAAAGAACATCGTCGCCTGGCAGGGTCCACGCGACATCGCCGTCCTCAACCTCGACGATCCATCAACGGTCGCGCTCCACACGGGTGCTGCCTCCGAGGTCCGCGGGTTCTCCCTCTCGCTGCAGCCGAAACGCGGCGCCTATCTCGACAGAAGCGGGGATCTCGTACTGGTGTCGGGAGACCGCCGCGCCGTCCTCTGCAAGGCGACCGAGCTCCGCGTGCCCGGACGGCACAACGTCGCCAATGCGCTCGCGGCCGCGATCGTCGGCGACGCATTCGACATCCCGGCCGACGCCATCGGGCGGACTCTCCGCGAGTTCGAGGGCGTGGCGCGGCGGCTCGAGCCCATCGCCGAGAAGGACGGAATCCTTTGGGTGAACGATTCTGCCGCAACGACGCCCTCTGCGACCATCACCGCGGTCGCCGCCTACGAACGGATCCCGGTCGTCATCCTGGGCGGTGTCTCCAAAGGCGCTGATTTCGGTGAGCTCGCGCGCGTCCTGGCCGTACGCGCGCGCGGGGTCGTCCTGATCGGCCGCGCCGCGGACGAGATCGCGTCGGCCATCGCCGCGGCCGATCCCAAAGGCGCGCTCGAGGTGCGCCGAGCCGCGACGCTCGACGACGCGGTCACCGCCGCGCGAGCGATGGCCCGGCCCGGCGACGTCGTTCTGCTCTCGCCGGCGAACGCCTCGTTCGACATGTTCTCGTCGGCGGACGAGCGCGGAGAGAAGTTCGCCGCGATCGTGCGGTCATTCGCCTCGTGAAGACGGGTCTCGCGCGCACCACCACGTACGACCTTCCGCTCGTCGCCGTCGTCCTCGTGCTGCTCTTCCTCGGACTCGCGATGGTGTACAGCGCGAGCGGCATCACGGCTCTCGATGCGAACGACGATCCGAGCACCTACCTCGCGCAGCAATCGGCGTGGGCGGCCCTTGGCATCGGCGCGATGTTCGTGGCATCACGCGTCGACTACCGCGTCCTGCGCTTCGTCGCGGTCCCCCTGCTCCTGCTGGCGCTGCTGCTCCTCGGCGCGGTCCTCATACCGGGCGTCGGCGTCACCGCCGGCGGCGCCACACGCTGGCTGCGGTTCGGCGGCGGCTTCGGAGTGCAACCCGCCGAGCTCGCGAAGCTCGCCCTCATCGTCTATCTCGCGAGCTGGCTCGGAGCGAAGCGCGATCAGGTCGGCACGTGGCGGATCACCCTGCCGTTCATCCTCGTGACGGCGCTCGTCGTGGGCCTCGTCGTGGCCGAGCCCGACCTGGGCACCGCGATCGTCGTCGTGGTCGTCGCGCTCGCCATGTACTTCGCGGCCGGCGCGCGGCTGCGCGAGTTCGCGGCACTCGGCGGCTTGACCGCGGTGGTCGTCCTCGCCCTCGCCGTCGCGCAGCCGTACCGCTACCAGCGGCTCCTCACGTTCCTCGATCCGTGGTCCGATCCGCAGAAGTTCGGCTTCCAGACGATCCAGATGCTCTATGCGCTCGGGCTCGGCGGCCCATTCGGCGAAGGCCTCGGGGCGGGGAAGGAAAAATTCGGCTACCTCCCGCACCCGTACACGGACTCGATCTTCGCGGTGCTCGGCGACGAGCTCGGCCTGGCGGGAGCGCTCGTGATCGTCCTGCTCTTCCTCGCGCTCGCGTTCCGCGGCGTGCGCATCGCGCTCCGCGCGGAGGATTCGACGGGCGCCCTGCTCGCCACCGGCATCACGATGTGGCTCTGCTTCCAGGCGTGGGTGAACATGGCCGTCGTCGCGAGCCTCGTGCCGATGACCGGCATCACGCTCCCCTTTATCTCCTACGGCGGCAGCTCCCTCTGTGTCGGGCTCATCGCCGTGGGTATCCTCCTGAACGTTGGTCGAGCCCGAACCACGCAGCGGACGAGCGTGCCGCGTGCTTCTCGTCGGTGGCGGGACGGGCGGACACGTGAGCCCGCTCCTCGCGGTCGCGGAAGCCTTGAGCGAAAAGGATCCCGAAACGCGCTTCCTGTTCATCGGTGGTCGTCGCGGCCTCGAGGCTGAGCTCGTGGCCGGCTCGGGGATCCCGTTCCACGCCACCGCGATGCCGTCTCTCCGCGATCCGGACTCGCGCTTCTCGCTCGTGTCGCGCGCCGCGGTGATGCCAATCGCGACCGCCGACGCGCTCGGGCAGATCCTCCGCTTCAAGCCGACCGTCTGCTGCACTGCGGGAGGTCTGGCCTCACTCCCGGCGGTCCTCGCCGCGCGCATCGCGCGCGTGCCCGTGTACATCTGGGAAGGGAACGCGATCCCCGGACGCGTCAACCGGATGCTCGCGACGTGGTCGCAGCGGATCGGCGCGACGTTCGAAGGGTCGCTTCGCGTCCTGCCGCGCGGTCGCACCTTCGTCGACGGCAATCCCATTCGCCGCTCGCTCCTCTTGTGGACCAGAGAAACGGGTCGCGCGAAGCTCGGCATACCCGCCGACGGGCCCGTGGTCTTCGTGACCGGGGGCAGCCAGGGCTCAGCCGCGATCAACCACGCCGTTTCGGGCGCGGTGACGCGGCTCCTGCGCCGCGCGATCGTGATCCACCACACCGGCAACGCGCACCTCGCCCAGGTCGCGGCCAAGCGCGAGACGCTGCCGCCCGATCTCCGCGAGCGCTATCGAGTGTTTGGATACCTGCGCGAAGAGATGGGCGCGGCGCTCGCGTCGGCGGACCTCGTCGTCGGACGGGCGAGCTCATCTTCGATCGCGGAGCCGCTCGCGTTCGGCGTGCCGCTCATCCTCGTCCCCTTCGCCGCCGCGGCGGAGGCGCACCAGATGGCGAACGCGCAGGACATCGCGGAGCGCGGCGCCGCCATCGTCATCCGCGAAAGCCAGCTCGACGCCGATCGGCTGGTCGCCCAGGTCACGGGCCTCCTCGACGATCCCGCCCGCCTCGCACGCATGGCGAAGGCCGCGCGCGCGGCGGGACGTCCCGACGCCGCCACTGCGATCGCCGACGAGCTCCGCAAGCTCGGCGGATGTGGATGAAATTTCACATCGTCGGGATCGGGGGCATGGGCATGTCCGCGGTCGCGCGTCTCCTCCTCGCGCGCGGCGACACGGTGAGCGGATCCGACAAGGGCTCGTGGCCGCTCGCCGAGGCCCTCGCCGCGGACGGTGCGACCGTCGCGACAGCCTTCGACGCACGGAACGTTGCCGGTGCCGACGTCGTCGTGCGGTCGAGTGCCTACGGCGACGCGAACCCGGAGGTTGCGGCGGCGCGCGCCGCCGGCATACCGGTCTGGAAGCGAGAAGACGCGTGGCGCGAGCTCGCGCGCGGCAAGCGCGTCCTCGCGGTGGCGGGAACACACGGCAAGAGCACGACCACCGCGCTCGCGTGGACGGCCCTGCGCGCCGGCGGTCTCGACCCCTCGCTCATCTGCGGCGCGGTGCTGCGCGACCTCGGGACGAACGCGTACGCCGGCCGGGGCGACATGCTCGTGATCGAGGCTGACGAGTACGACCACGCATTCCTGTCGCTCGAGCCCGAAATCGCGATCGTGACGAACGTCGAGCACGACCACGTCGACGTATTTCCGACCCATGCCGACGTGAAGCGGGCGTTCAGACACTTCGCGGCGGGGATCGTCCGCGGCGGTTGGCTCATCGCGTGCGCCGACGATCCGGATGCGGCTCTGCTCGCCGCGAGCGATGGCGAGGACCTCGCCGGTCGTCAGATCGCGACCTACGGGATGGCGGCCGCCGCCGGCTACCGCGTGGTCGAGCTCGTGCAGCGGAGCGACGGCGTGGCCTTCGATCTCGCCGGACCGTTCGAAACCCCCGTGCCCGTCTCACTGCGGCTCGCGGGCGCGCACAACGCGCGGAACGCCGCCGGCGCCCTCGCGGCGGCCGACGCGGCCGGCGTTCCGGCGACGGCGGCGGCCAAGTCCTTCGCGACGTTCAGCGGGACGGAGCGGCGCCTCGAAGAGCTCGGCACGGCGCGCGGCATCACGGTCGTCGACGACTACGCGCACCACCCGACCGAGATCCGCGCATCGATCGAGGGAATGCGCGCCCGAACACGCGGGCGGGTGATCGTGCTGTTCCAGCCGCACACGCCGAGCCGCCTGCGCGCGTTCTTCGATGACTTCGCCGCGGCTCTGCGCACGGCGGACGCGAGCGTGGTCGCCGAAACGTTCTCGTCCGCGCGCGAAGCCGCCGATGGCCGCGCCGGAGCGAAAGCGCTCGCCGCGAGCGCGGGCGCCGGGTACGTCGTCGACGCCGAGGCGGCGGCCCGGGCGCTCGCGGAGCGCGCGCGCCCCGGCGATCTCGTGCTCGTCCTCGGGGCCGGCGACATCCGGCCGGCGGGGGTCCGGCTCCTCGAGCTCCTGCGGGAGCGGGGGAGCGCGGCATGACCATGGCGACCTTCGGCGCGCGCGACGAACCGCTCGCGCCGTACACCTCGCTCCGTATCGGAGGCCCCGCGGATTTCTTCCTGCGCGTCTCGACGGAGAAGGATCTGCTCGACGCGATCCAGGTCGCGCGCGAGAACGAGCTTCCGGTGTTCATCCTCGGCGGCGGCACGAACCTGCTCGTCGCCGATCGGGGCCTCCGCGGCGTCGTCCTCCAGAACGCGTGGCGCGAGTCGAGCGTCGACGGTGAGGTCGTCACCGCCTCGTCCGGAACGGAGCTCGCGCACGTCGCCGCGGTCGCGGCCCGGGCGGGCGTCGAGGGGCTCGAGTGGATGGCGACGGTCCCCGGAACGGTCGGCGGCGCGGTCCACGGAAACGCGGGTGCGTTCGGCAGCGAGACGGCGGACGTCCTCGTCGACGCGGAGCTCGCCGACCTGAACGGGGATTCGTGGACCGCGAAGGTCGACGAGCTTGGCTACAAGTACCGGACGAGCTCGCTTCAGGGCACGCCGATCGTCTGCGTTCGCGCGCGCTTCCGCGGGAAGGGCGGCGACCGCGCGAACGCGGTCAAGCGGATCAAGGAGATGGCCAACGAGCGCATCAAGAAGCAGCCGCTCGCGCAGCCGAACACCGGATCGATCTTCCGCAACCCTCCCGGGGACTTCGCGGGCCGGCTCGTCGAGGCCGCGGGCCTGAAGGGCCGGACGGTCGGCGGCGCGATGGTCAGTCCCAAGCACGCGAACTTCATCGTCAACACGGGCAGCGCGAAGGCTTCCGACGTCCGCGCCCTCATGGCGCTCGTTCAACGAGAGGTCGCCAAGCAATTCCAGGTGAAGCTCGTTCCCGAGGTCGAGCTGGTCGGCGAATGGTGAGCGATATGGGGGGCTCTGCCCCCCAGCCCCCGAAGCGCACCCGGGTCGGCGTGCTCACCGGAGGCGCGTCGGCGGAGCGCGACATCTCGCTCGCGACCGGCGCGCAGATTGCGGCGAGCCTCGATCCGGCTCGGTTCGATGTCGTGCTGCTCGATCCGCTCGCGTTCATGGCGCGGAACCCCGAGATCACCGCCGAGCAGCGCGAGCAGGCGCAGCGTCTCATCAAGGGCGGCGGCCGGCTCGAGATGGACCATCAGCTGCCGCGCGGGCTCGAGAAGCAGATCGAAAGCGCGTCGCGCGCGCTCGTTCCGGCGACGCGGGTGATGACGAACAGCGAGCCGATCGACGTCGTGCTCATCGCGCTCCACGGGACCTGGGGCGAAGACGGGCGCATCCAAGGCCTGCTCGACACCATCGGGGTCCCCTACACGGGATCGGGCGTACTCGCGTCGGCGCTGGCCATGGACAAGGAGGTCGCGAAGACGGTGCTCGCCGCCGCAGGTCTCGACGTCCCGCGCGGGGTCGTCGTCACCGGCACGACCGAAGCCGATTTGGAGCTCGCGAAGTCCATCGGGATACCGGCTTTCGTCAAACCTGTCGCGGGTGGGTCGAGCGTCGGGGCGTCCATCGTCGCTCACGCCGCCGACCTGCCAGCTGCCATCGCCCTCGCCTTGAAGTACGACTCGCGTGCGTCCGTCGAGGAACAATTAAAGGGTCGCGAGCTCACCGTCCCGGTCATCGGGAACGACGATCTCACCGCGCTACCGGTGATCGAGATCCTCACGAAGCGCGCCTTCTTCGACTACAGCGCGAAATACGACGCCGGCGAGAGCGAGGAGATCTGCCCGGCGCAGATCCCCCCTGAGGTCGCGAAGCGCGCGCAGGACCTCGCGGTGCGCGCGCATCGTGCGCTTCGATGCCGCGGCATGTCGCGGCTCGACCTTATCTGGTCGAACGATCGGATGGTCGCGCTCGAGGTGAACACGATCCCGGGCATGACCGCGAACAGCCTCCTGCCCAAAGCCGCGCGCGCCGCGGGTATCGGGTTCGGCGATCTCCTCTCGCGCCTGCTCGACTGGGCACTCGAGGATGCGCGCCGGCGGGCGCGCTGAGTTCCCGAGCCCGGTCGCGACCTCGGCGGCTCCGACCGCCACGACGGCCGGCCGACGTCGACCGCGCCGTCGCCGGCATCACCGCGCTCATGTGCGCGGCTGCGATCATCGCTACCTCGATCGGGCCCTTCTGGCGCATCCGCGAGGTGTCGATCGAGGGGGCGCATCAGGTCAGCGTGGATGCCGTGGTGACCGCGAGCGGACTTCTGGAGGCGCAGGCCTTCACGGCGAGCGCGTCACGCGCACGCGATCGCCTGCTCCGGGCGCTGCCCGCCCTGCGTGACGCGCGGGTGGAGATCCGGATCCCCGATCAGGCGCGCGTCGTCTTGAGCGAGCGGGCACCGACCCTGCGCTGGATCGCGGGGGGCGTCGAGTGGTTCGTCGATGGCGACGGCGTCCTTTTCTCCTCGATCGATCCGCGCGCCGCGCCGGAGCTCCGCGTGACCGACGAGCGGAGCGCGAGGCAGGCTGGCGACCGGCTGGACCCCGCTCTGGTCGATGCGGCCACGAAGCTCGCGCGCCTCGGACCGCAGGATCTGCGGGCGGACGCGACCTCACCGCGCGTGGTGCTGGCGTCCGGCGCGAACGGCCTCGTGCTTCGCGTTGGTGCGGCGACGGGCTGGGAGATCCGCTTCGGCGGCGCGGAGCGCATCGACGACAAGATCGCGCTCGTGAAACGGTACCTTCGGGACAATCCGCAGCGAAAGCTAGACTACGTCGACGTGCGGACCCCGGATTCCATAGTCGTCAGCCCCGCCTGACGTGCTCCTGCCGCTCCTCGGCCTCGTCGCCGGGGTGCTCTTGGGTCTGGCGCTCCGATTCAACCTCCCGATCGAATGGGCTCGCTACACCGCGGTCGGCATCCTCGCGGCCCTCGACTCGCTGCTCGGCGCGGGCCGCGCGGAGCTCGAGGGACACTTCGACACGCGGATCTTCCTCTCGGGCTTTTACACCAACGCGCTTCTGGCGGCGGCCCTGACGTTCCTCGGCGATCGCCTCGGGATCGACCTCTATCTCGTGGCGCTCTTTGCCTTCGGGTGGCGGATCTTCCAGAACGTGGCGGTCATCCGCCGCCATTTCCTCTAATGCGGTGGCACAATCCGCTCCGGGGTGACGGTGAGGAGAGGTCCGCGTCCGAGGTGAGTCATGGCTGAGCAAACGGTGCTCGTCGCCATCGACATCGGCACGACGAAGGTGTGCGTACTCATCGGGGAGATGGCCGCCCGTGGCGGGGTCGACGTCATCGGCATCGGCCAGGCCACGTCAGACGGTCTTCGGAAGGGCGTCGTCATCGACATCGACCGCACGGTGCAGTCGGTCGCGAGCGCCGTGGAGGCGGCCGAGCGCATCTCCGGGCTGAAAGTAAGGTCGGCCTTCGTCGGCATCTCCGGAAGCCACATCAGCTCTCAGAACTCGCGCGGCATGGTCGCGGTCTCGGGCTCCTCGCGGCACGACGTCGACCGCGGCGACACGGTCCGCGCGATCGAGGCCGCCCGCGCCGTCTCGATCCCAAACACGCGGGAGATCCTGCACGTCGTCCCCCGCGGCTACGTCGTCGACGGCCAGGAGGGCGTGCGCGACCCGATCGGGATGACCGCGGTCCGGCTGGAGGTGGAGACGCACATCGTCACGGCCTCGTCGACGAGCGTGCAGAACCTCACCAAGTGCGTGCAGCGGGCGGGTGTGGAGATCGATGAGCTCGTGCTCGCGCCGCTCGCCACCGCCGAAGCGACCCTGAACGACGAGGATCGCGAGCTCGGTGTCTGCCTCGCCGACATCGGTGGGGACACAACCGACGTCGCGATCTTCCAGGACGGCTCGATCTCGCACTGCGCCACGATCCCGATGGGCGGGCGGAGCGTGACCGCGGACCTCGGCATCGTTCTTCGGGTGACGCCGGACGTGGCCGAAAGCGTCAAGTTCCGTTACGGCTCGGCCGTCCCCATGGACGTCGACCCGGACGAGGTCCTCCAGGTGACCTCGATCGGCGAGGAGACTTCGCACGGAGTGACTCGTCGCCACATCGCGGAGATCGTGGAGTCGCGGGTGAGCGAGATCTTCAAGTTCATCGGCGCCGAGATCGAGGCGGCCGGCGCCACAAATCGCCTGCAGGCGGGTCTCGTCCTCACCGGCGGCGGATCACTCCTGGATGGCGTGACCAGGGCGGCCCGCGATCAGCTCGGAATGAGCGCCCGTGTGGTCGGCCCGAGGGGTCTCGGCGGTCTGACCGACCAGATCGCGACGCCCTCCTACTCCGCGGCGAGCGGGTTATTGCTCTGGGGCGCGCACAACTGGGCCTCCGATGACGACCGCGGCAACGGTCACAGTCCGCGGACCCCGTTCGACGGTGTGAGCTCGCGCATCGGGAAGATCTTCAAAGGACTCATGCCCTAAGTTCCCCACTGATCGCAGAGCGCGGGGGTCCTCTTCGCTCGGCCCCTCGTGGGATCGCGATGGACCGTCGTCCAGGGGCCGCTCGCTCAGAAGACCCCCACGCTCTGCCACCATCGGAAGCGCGGGACGGGGCGGATCGTCGGCGCAGCGGGGGGCGGAACACGTGAACGCGCGCGTCTCGAGAGATCAGGGGCCCCGCGAGCACGACGACCGCCCCGGCTCCACGCCCGCGTCAACCGAAGACAGGACACGAATCACAAATGCCGCTCGCCAAACGTTGAGTTCGCGGACTATAGTCACCGAGCGAACTGAATAGCCATGAGCGCACCGCTAGGGGAGGGGCAGCGGCATGGACA